>Ga0105049_10001111_pt1 | contig 31422 bp, 10 predicted proteins | sample MAT06_FD_78087 | JGI IMG/M metagenome (GOLD analysis project Ga0105049, IMG submission 78087) | Freshwater microbial communities from Lake Fryxell liftoff mats and glacier meltwater in Antarctica - MAT-06 | ecosystem: Environmental > Aquatic > Freshwater > Ice > Liftoff microbial mat | place... | reverse complement strand
GGCCTGAGCGAGAGCGGGGTGCGCAAGGTGCTCCGCCGCTTGGGCGGCAAGCTGAAGGTGCCGCGCAAGAGCCATGCGAAAAAAGACCCGGCCAAGGCCAAGCGGTTCAAAGCCGAACTGGCCGCCAATCTCAGCGCCACGGTGGGCCCCGCGCCGGCCCAGCCGGTGCGCCTGTGGGTGCTCGACGAACACCGCTACGGACTCTTGCCCGTGATCGGCCGGGTCTGGGGCGTGCGCGGGGTGCGCGTGCATGCGCCGTATGCCACGAAATACAAGTGGGGCTACCTGCACGAAGCGCTGGAAGTCGACGGGGCTCACGCGAGCGAACTTTTGTTCACCCCGGCCATCGACCGGGACATCCACGCGCTTTTCCTAAAGCAGATCGCTGACTCCGATCCAGCCGCCCTCCACGTCGTCATCCAAGACCGGGCCGGCTTCCATCTGCCGCTCGGCGACGCCCGCATCCCTGCCAACTTGCGCCTCTTGCCCCTGCCTCCCTATTGCCCGGAACTCAACCCGGTCGAACGCTTCGGCGGCCTGCTCAAAGCCCAAGTCCGCAACCGCCTTTACCCCAATCTGCGCAAACTCGAGGACCACCTCGCCGCCGCCGCCAGGCTCTGGACCTCCCCTCACAAGGTCGCCGGACTCATCCACTCTTGGCTCGCTGATCAGGTAAACTCTGGCGCGCCGGTCTAAAGTCTATTAATTAGGGGACTTTGGTATAATTCGGGGAAATCCCATAGCTTTTCACCCATGCATTTGTCCTTGCCGGCCGACTGACGCGCTGAGTTAGTCGGCTGTGAACGACTCGTAGCTTGGTGGCGCTTCCCGTTCGCACCGCTCGTGAAATTCATTCGTTTTCTCCAAAAGGAATCCGGCTTTGCCGGACGGAAAATTGCCCTCGTCACGCTGCTCGGCGGATCGGTCAGCGGATTGATCGTGACCGTCATATTGGGAGCGGCCTCCAAGGCCACGGATAAGGAGACGAGTTTCCGCTACCTGCTCCTATTTGGGGTCGCGCTGGCGGCCATTCTCGTCGCCAAGCGATACAGCCTGCGCGCTACGAACCTCCTAACCGAGAGCATCGTCGAGCGCCTCCGCCTGCGCATCACGGACAAGATCCGGCGGGCCGACCTCCTTTTCTTCGAGCGTGCCGGCTCCACGCAGTTCTTTAGTCTCTTGACGAAGGAGGCCCAGACCATCTCCAGCACGGCAGGCGTCGCCATCAACGCGGCGTCGTCGCTCGTGATGCTGGTCGTTTCATTCTGCTTCATCGCTTACCTGTCCGTTCCGGCGTTTGTGCTAACACTGCTGGCGATCGGCACCGGGGTGATTGCCTATCGGGTGAGCCTTGCGGCGGCTGAGCCCCAGATGAGGGAGACCCTTCGGGTTGAGAACACCTTTTTCGATCTCATCCAGCACCTGCTGTCCGGATTCAAAGAGTTGAAGATGAACGCGACGAAGAACCGCGATTTATATAATGGGCACCTGCACCCGCTAGCCGAAGATTTGCGCACGCGCAAGGTCGCCACGAATAACCTCTTCGTTACCACCACGATCATCATGCATGGCGCCTTCTACGCCCTGCTCGGAGTGACGATCTTTCTTTTGCCCCGGCTGAGCCATACCGACCCCGCCGTGGTCATGAAAATCTCGGCGGTGATTTTGTTCACCTTTGGCCCGTTGCTCGAAGTCATCGGCGTGATCCCGTTCGTGGCTCAGGCCGGCGCGGCGATCCACGCCCTCGAGACGATGGAGCAAACGCTCGATGCGGAACTCAGCGGAACGAGCCCCATCAACTTCGGCGAAACGCCCGCGCCCTGGCCCTTTCGCGAGATCGAGGCGCGGGACATGGTGTTCGCCTATCCGGACGAGGCGGGCGTGCCTGGTTACACGGTGGGGCCGATCAATTTTACGCTTCGGGCCGGCGAGATTGTTTTCCTGATGGGTGGCAACGGCAGTGGCAAATCGACCTTTCTGAAGCTTTTCACCGGGCTCTACCGACCGCGCGCCGGGATGTTACTCGTGGATGGCAAGCCGGTGACCCCCGCGCTGCTCCCGCGTTTCCGAAATATGTTTTCGATCCTTTTCACGGATTTTCACCTGTTCGACCGGTTATACGGCCTGCCGGAGATCGACGATGCGCGGCTCAATCGGCTCTTGGCCGACATGGATCTTGCGAACAAGACGAGCTATTACGAAGGCCGGTTCTCCCACCTGCAGCTTTCCACCGGCCAACGCAAGCGGCTGGCCCTGATTGTCGCAATCCTCGAGCAGAAGCCGCTCCTCGTCTGCGACGAATGGGCGGCCGACCAAGACCCGCAGTTCCGCCGGCAGTTTTATGAGGTCATTCTGCCCGAATTGAAACGGCAGGGCCAAACCATCGTCGCCGCCACCCACGACGAGCACTATTTCCACACGGCTGATCGGCGGCTAAAAATGGAAGACGGGCGGATTGCTTTGGTGGAATCGGCCGGCCACTAGCGCTGTTGCGCTCACCGTCCCGTTCGTTCTTCTTCCGTTTCCCGCATGACCGATCCTGCCGCCACTCCCGCACCCCGTGCCGCCCGCCCGGCTTCACCACTGGCCAGCTGGTTGCGCTGGCTGTGGCGACTGCCGCTCACGATGGCGAAAAACGCACGCGACACTTGGCGCGAACACAAGCTGCTGTTCATCACCCTCGGCTTTGTCCTGGCGTTTTTCATCGCTTACTTCTGGAACGAAATCGTCGTCAAGATCGGCTCGGGCGAGGCGGGCGTGCTATACCGCCTTTTCCAAGGGGGCACCGTGGTCGAGCGGGTTTACGATGAAGGGGTCTGGTTGGTGGCGCCGTGGAACACCATGACAATTTACTCGGCGCGGGTGCAGCAGATTTCCGGAGAGTTCACTGCGCTGTCGAAGGACGGCCTCACTGTCAGTCTGAAGGTTTCGATCCGGTTTGCGCCGAAAAAAACCAAACTCGGTTGGCTGCATCAGCGCTTTGGCCCCGATTACGCCGAAAAAATCGTGAAGCACGAAACGGAGGCGGCCTTTCGCTCTGTGATCGGCCAATATGCACCCGACGAAATCTACACTTCGACCGCCAATATTCTGCAAACGGTTAGGCAGGATGTCGTCATTTCGCTGGCCGAACTCCACGTCGAGATGGATGACGTGCTGATCAAATCCATCGACCTGCCACCGTCGGTGCAGGCGGCCATCGAGGCCAAGCTCCAAGCCCAGCAAATGTCGCTGCAAATGGATTATCGCATCAAGACCGAGGAAAAGGAGGCGCAGCGCAAAAAAATCGAAGCCGTGGGCATCCGCGACTTCCAAGATACCATCACCGGCGGCGGCATCTCGCCGGAATTCCTTCGCTTCAAGGGTATTGAAGCGACACTTGAGCTGGCGAAATCGAACAACGCGAAAATCATTGTGATCGGCGGAGGCGCCGATCGTTTACCCCTGCTCTTCGACGGCTCCGCGCCTACCCCCGTCCCGACGGCGCCGAGCGCGCCAGCCCGGCCCGTATCCGGCCCGCTTCGGCGCTGAGCGCCGGCTCGTCAGTCCCACTGGCTTCTGACGTCCCGCCAGACGCGATTGTAAACGGAGAGGGTTGCCTCGTCGATTCGATCCAAGTGAGAATCCAACCCGGTAGCACTTGAGAAATACGCCGCGCCATGTGTGATGGAGCGAGCGATGGCGGTCCGGGCTGCCGGCACCGTGGTCGCGAAGTTGGAGAGGTTGGTTAACCTCGCGACCACCTCCGGTTGCAGCATATAGTCGATAAATTTGGCGGCCTTTCCACGCGCCAGCACTTCGCCAGGCTTGGTGCCTGCCGCCAAGGCCCGCCGCTCCGCGGGCGAGCGCAGAGCCACGAGTGAGCTGATGGCGAGAATCGACCCTTCCCTTGGCAGTGCGAAACGCACCCGGTGGTTAGTCCGCATTGCACGTGCCACGTCGCCGCTCAACGCTAACGCCAGATGGACCGAGCCGGCCGCGAGTTTTTGCCACATTCGTAGTTCCAGCGATCCGGCGTGACCTCGCAACTCGCCGATGAGTTTGCCCGCCGCCTCGATCTCCTGCGCGTTTGCAGTCTCCGGCGATTTGCCCATATAAATCAGCGCCGTGGCCAGCGTAACCGGCCCGTTATCGAACAAAGCGACGTTGAGCTTCGAGAAATCCCGCTTCCAATTGCGCGCGAAGAAATCGCCCCAGCTCATGGGTAGGCTATCGACGTGATCCAAGTTATAGGCGATCCCCATGACGCTCCAGAAATACGGCACCGTCACTGTAAGGTCTGGATCGAAGGCCAGCCTGAACTTCTTGGTATCGACACCCTTCAGGTTGGGAATTTCCGCCCGAGAAAGGGGGGCCAACCACCCCATCGCTTGTAGCCGCTTGGCCGCGAAGGCGGGTAGCATCGCGACATCGTAGTCGGCGTCATCGGCCAACAGCAGGCGCAGCAGATCCTCGTTCGAAGAGAACGAAGTGATATCCGTCTTAATGTCCGATTTATTCTCGAACTCCGTGAGCACGTGCATTGGCGTATCGTCGTCGCGCACGAGGTTTGAGGCGTTCGCATGCTGGAGGTCGGCGAAAAATCCAGCGGGCAGCAGGATTCGCAGGGTTTCTCCCGTGCCGGGCAGGATGGCGGCCCCACGGCGTGAACAGCCGGCGGTGACCAGTCCCGCCACCGATGCGGCGAGCCAGGCGCGCCGAGTCCAGAGGTGCCGGGCGGCCAGGGACGGTGTGGATTGCGGATTCACGGGATGTTAGTTTCAGTCTTGCACCGGAGCAGACACAAGCTCGGTCGCCAAAAGCCGCGCCAGGCCCTAGGTTCCCGGCACGACGGGGCACCAAGCGGCGGGATCGATGCGCTTCACCCAGAAATCGCTCCGATAGTCTTCGAAGGTCTCGAGGTTTTTCACGAGGTCTGCGCAACAAAGGCGGCTGGCATCGCGTGCGGGATCCGCAGCCTGGCGGCGGGCAAAGTGCGCGAGCCAACCTTGAAACGCCTCGCTGGCTTGGACAGGCGCGAATTCCCGCACGCCTCCTGGATAGCTGAGGCGCACGACGGTTCCGCCGTCGCCGCGCCTCGCCCAGCGAAAGACGCCGCGCGGGCAGATTTCTTCGTCGCCGTGTTGGATCGCCGGGAAGTCGGGCGGCAGGTTCGCGGCCAGAGTGGCCAGCAGCTCGCGGCGGGTCCAGCGGCCCGGGCCGGTTTGCGCCACGAGAGCTGGCGGCCAGGGTGTTTGGGCGTCCGGTGGCTCGTTCGCCGCCGGGGGTGGTGGCAATGCCGCCGGGGGAGCCGTGTGCGGAGCGCTCGCGCCTTCGTCGGTGGCAGCGTCTGGTTCCGGCGGGGCGGAAATCCGGTCACGTTCTTGCTTGAGTTGGGCGAGTAGCGTCTTGTTACGGGAAGGCGGTTTCATTTAAGGATTTCGAGGGCGAGCTTCAGCACCTGTTCGCGATAATGGCCGGTGACAGCCGACATACCTTCTGTCTGCACATTTTCATAGGGCGCCGCCAGCGCAAGGGTGGTTTCGAGGAGGGTGATGCCGGCGAGATCCGGCTGTTGCCGGACATCTCGGCGTCCGACTTTGGTTCCGGCCCGAACTTTGTTGAACAACAACAAGAGTTTCGCGCCCGGTTTCAGGTTCGCGCTCGCAAACGCGATCGCCGGCTTGGTCGCGTGGAGGCTGAACGCGCTCTTTTCGGCGACGATAACGAGGCGGTCGCTGGCCGCCACGATCGGTTGGAGAAACTCCCGGCTGGCGGCGCGGCTGAGGTCGAGGCGGCCCGGCGTATCGCAAATAATCACATCGCTCGCGCCGTTGTCGCCGACTAGCGGCAGGTGTCCCACCTCGCGCGCCCACCAAGTGAGCGAGCCTTGCTCGTCGCGATCGTCGAAGGCGACGGAATAGCCGGCCGTGGAGAGGACGCCACCGAGCAGGATGCTGGCGGTCGATTTACCGACGCCGCCCTTTTGATTGAGGAAGGTAATGCGCATGGGTGGCCGAAGCGGGGAACAACTGATATACTTTACTTATTCCTGCCGAACGCGCGAACTTATTGTAATGCGAGCATCTGTCCCCGAACGCAGCGAAGCAATCATTCGCCACCATGTGCTACTCGCGGCCGGCGCAGGGTTGATTCCGCTGCCGTTGGTTGATCTCGCGGCCGTGACCGGAATCCAAGTGCGGATGCTAATGGAGCTGGCGGAGAATCAAGGCACTTCGTTTTCGCGGCATCGCGCGCAGTCGATCGTTTCAGCGCTGCTCGCCAGCTTCGCCTCGCGCGAAATCGCGTCGATGGGATTGGCCGCGGCGCTGAAGGCCATCCCGGGGTTTGGCACGATGCTCGGCGTCGCGTCGCTGCCGCTGGCCGCCGCGGCGCTCACCTATGCGATTGGCACCGTGTTTCGCGATCTCTTCGCGGCCGGCGAGACCCCCGAAGATTTTGATCCCGATCGCTTGCGCCCGGTTTTTCGCCAGCAGCTTGCGCACGGTCGGAAAATCGCGGCGGATTTGATTGCGGGCGGGCCGGTGCCCGCCGCCCCTCCGGGGGCGTTGAAGATATACTGCGTCCTCAAGCCGAACATCGGGAAGTGTGGGAAAGTTTATCTCAAGACTTACGTCGAGGGCCGGCGGCCCGAGAAATACCTCGGCACCATCGATGAATTGAAAGCACGGTATGCCGTGGACAATCTTGAGACGGTGAAAACCCGAATTATCGACGACCATCGCGAGATGTTTCTCGACTACGTTGCGACGCGCGCGAAGGGCCTCGAAGTTTGCGAACCGGAAGCGATCTCGCCTTAAGCGGATGGGTTGGCGCGCGCGGTAAAAAAGGGGGGGTAGCGCCGTGCGGTGGGGCCACGATTGAAGGTTTGGTGGTCTCGAAAATTGTGGCCTAGTGGTCAATTTGAATTTTGTTTCGCTACCGATTGGCCACTCATCTCTTCCTCGATTTTGTTGAACTCCTGCGGTCGCATGTGCGCACGCACGCTGATCGTCCGGCGGTGACCTTCTTGGCGGAAGGGGAAGAAGGTGCGGAAACGCTCACCTATGCGGCGCTCGATGCCCGGGCCAGGGCTTTCGCCGTGCGCCTGCGCACCCTGGCCGCGCCGGGAGACAGGGTGCTGATCCTGCAGCCGGCGGGACTGGATTTCGTGGTTTCGTTCTTTGGCTGCCTCTACGCCGGAATCGTGGCGATTGCGGCCTATCCGCCGCGCAACGCGCGCCATCTGCCGCGCATCGAAGCCATCCTCGCGGACGCGCAGGCGCGCACGATCGTCACCACGACCGAGGCCCTGAAAAAAATCGGGCCTTGGCTTGGCGAGCGTGCCGGCGCGTATGCGCTACTCTGTGCCGACGAGATCGATGGGGCGGCAGCCGATGCCTGGACACCGCCTTCGATCACGAATGACACGGTCGCGTTGCTGCAATACAGCTCCGGCTCGACCGGCCAGCCGCGCGGGGTGGTGATCACCCACGGCAACCTCATGGCCAACGCCGCGATGATCCGGCGGCGTTTCGGCTATCACGAACAATCGACGTTCGTGACCTGGTTGCCGATTTATCACGACATGGGGCTGATCGGGAACCTGCTTCAACCGCTCTACCTCGGCACGAGCACGGTGTTGATGCCACCAGTGAGTTTCTTGCAACGGCCGGTGCGCTGGCTGGCGGCGATTTCGCGCCATCGCGCGCGCACGACCGGGGCGCCGAATTTCGCGTTCGACCTTTGCGCGCGGGTGGTGACGGCCGAGCAGAAGGCGACGCTGGATTTGAGCTGCCTCGAACTGATCTACAGCGGCTCCGAGCCGATCGACGCGCGCGCGTTGGATCGGTTTGCGGATGCGTTTGCGGGCTGCGGACTACGCCGCGAGGCGCTCTATGCCTGCTACGGGATGGCGGAGGCCACGTTGCTTTCGACCGGTGGCACCGCGGGCTCCGGCGTCCGCTGGCTCGATGTCGATGCCGACGCACTGGCCGCGCACCGTCCCGCACCCGCGGACGAAGGGTCCCGCCAGCGCGTCCGTCTCGTCAGCTGCGGCGTCTCGGTTGAGGGCCAGGAACTGCGGATTGTTGACGTGGCGGCCGGCGTGCCGCTGCCCGAGAATGCCGTCGGCGAAATCTGGCTCCGCGGCCCGCACATCGCGCCATCGTATTGGGACAAGCCTGACGTGACGGAGCAAATCATGCGCGCGCGCCTCGCCGACGGCAGCGGACCGTGGCTGCGCACCGGGGACTTGGGATTTCTGCGCGACGGCGAGCTCTATGTCACGGGTCGCATCAAGGACGTCATCATCATCCGCGGAAAAAACCACTACCCGCAGGATATCGAGCGCACCGTCGAGCTCAGTCATCCGACGTTGCAGGCCGGCGCGGGCGCCGCGTTTGCGCTGACGGTGGAAGGCGGCGAGCGGCTCGGCCTCGCGGTCGAAGTGCAGCGCACGGCGCTGAAATCGCTCGTCGGTGAAGACGTGGCCACGGCGATCCGGCGGGCCGTGATGGCGGAGCACGAACTCACGGTGCACGCGATCGCATTGTTGCGACCGACGACGCTGCCGAAGACTTCCAGCGGCAAACTTCGGCGCTTCGCGGCCCGGGACGGGCTTGGTGCCGGCACGCTCGAGAGCGTTTTTATCTGGCGCGAATCCGGCGCGGTCGCGCCCGCCCCCGAATCCATTTCCACTATGCCCACCGCGGTTTCCTTCCCCACCCAGACGGTCTCCGCGGCGTGGCCGGAGCCGAGCCCCGACGCCGACGCCGCCAGCCGCACTCGCGCCGATGAAATCATCGCGTGGTTGCGCGAATACGCCGACACGCGCGTCAATTCGTTCCTGATGGACGAGCGGCGGAGCATCCCGCCTCACATCGTCCTCGATTTCGGCAACCAGGGAATTCTCGGCCTGCAGGCGCCGCGCGCGATCGGCGGCGCGGGCCTCACTTATCGCGACACGCTGCGCGTGGCGGTGCAGATGGGCGCGATCGACCTCAATCTCTCGTCCTTCATCGGCGTCCACAACGCCCTCGGGCTCCGCCCGATCATGCACTACGGCACCGCGGCGATGCGGGCCGACGTGTTGCCGCGACTAGCCTCGGGCCGCGAGCTCGTCGCGTTTGCGTTCACTGAACCGGGCGCCGGTTCCAACCCGCGCGCCATCGGCTCGACCGCCACGCCCGACGGTGCCGGTGGCTGGCGGTTGCACGGCACGAAGAAATGGATCGGCACCGGCACGTGGGCCGGCTGGATCGTGGTGTCGGCCCACCTCCTCGACGAAGCCGGTCACGACCGCGGCATCACGTCGTTTCTCCTCCGGCAGGGTTTGCCCGGCCTGAGGATGGGCACGGAAGAACTCACGATGGGCATGCGCGGCATGGTGCAGAACACCGTGCACCTTGAAGGCGCGCGGGTCGGGCCCGAGGACATGCTTGGCCAGCCCGGGCAGGGCATGTTTGTGGCCCAGGAGACGATGAAGTTCGGGCGGCTCTACATTTCCACGGCCAGCCTCGGCACCCTCCAACGCTGCGTGCAGCTGATGCTGCGCTACGCGGCAAACCGCTCGATATCGACCGGCCGCCTGCTCGACAACGTGATCAGCCGCGAACGCCTCAGCGATCACATCATGCGCATCGCGGCCCACCGCACCCTGATTGCGCAGTTCGGCGGCTGGTATGACGCCGGCGTCGATATCCCGGAGGAATTTTTCGCGCTGGTGAAATACGTTGGCCCCGAATCGCTCGGCATCGCGCTGGATCATTTGATCCAGATGTTCGGCGGTCGCGGCTACATCGAAACCAACCTCGTGCCCCAGCTTTACCGCGACGGCCGGCTGCTGCGTATTTTCGAGGGGCCGACCGAGACCATGCTGTTGTTCCTCGGCTCGCGCATCGCGAGCCAGAGCAAGCCGCTCGACGATTTTCTCCGCCATCGGCTGCGCGCGCCCGCCATCGCCGACCAAGTCAACGCCGCCGCCGATGTGGCGAAGAAGCAGCACCTCGCCCAAGGCGATCTCGCCGAGCAGGCCCTGGGGGTGCAGCACGTCTCGAAGCTCCTCGGCGAGTTCGGCATTCACGCGCTCTGGCTGGCGGTCACGGAGGCGGACCCGACGACGGATGACGTCGCGCTGCATCGCGCCCGGCGGTGGTTGCGGCACGAACTGGCGCAGAGCTACGCGCGCCTTTCGCAACCGGTCGCGGATCACGCGGTGCCGTTCAAGGCGGCCGAGATTCTCGCGTTTGCCGACGGCTATCGCGCCTCCATCGGCGACGTCGAGCAGCATTGCGCCGGGGAAGAAACCGCCCTCGATCCGATGCTGCGGCGCGCCTCACCGGAAGGGAAAATGGTCTCGTCGCCTCCGGCCGTCGCGCAAGTTGCGGCTGCGGCTGCGACCGCACCGCATGCGAATGGCCGCGAAGGCCAGATCGCAACTACAGGCGCGGCCGAAGTCGAGACTTGGTTGCGCACTTGGATCGGCGCGCGCTTGGTGCTGCCGGCGACGCAGATCGATCCGCAAAAGCCGTTCTCCGATTTTGGCATCGACTCGCTCACGGCGGTCGAACTTTCCGTGGCGCTGGGCGGCTGGCTGAAGACCGAGCTGCCGACGACGCTCACGTGGGATTTTCCCAACCTCCGCGCGCTCGCTGCCGGGGTCACGGCTCCGGGGCAACCGTCGCTGCCAGCAGCGGTGCCGGCGCCCGGCCCATTTCCTCCCGTGCGTGCCGACGCTGCGCCGAATCTCGACGCGCTGTCCGAGGCCGAATGGGCGCAACTGCTCGAGACCGAGCTTGTAACCCTCCGATCCGGCTCCACCTCCCGTCGTTGAGCGCCTCGCCCAACATCGCCGTTCTGCTGCGCGAAGCCTACGGACAAATCCGGGCGCTCCGGACGCAGCTGGCTGAACATTCCGCGCCGATCGCGATCATCGGGGCTGCGTGTCGTTTTCCCGGTGGCGCCAACGACCTCGAGTCGTTCGCGCGCGTGTTGCGCGCGGGCACTGACGCGGTCGCCCGCGTGCCCGCGGATCGTTGGGATGCCGATGCGTATTATGACGCCGATCCGGACGCGCCGGGAAAAATGTATTCCCGCGACGCCGCGTGTCTCGACCGGATCGATTGTTTCGACGCCGCATTCTTCGGGATCAGCCCGCGTGAAGCGGAGCACCTCGACCCGCAACAGCGGCTGCTCCTCGAGGTCGCCTGGCACGCGCTGGAAGACGCGGCGCTGCCGCCGGATCGACTGCGCGGCAGCCGCACGGGCGTATTCACGGGGCTGATGTATGGCGACTACGTCGTGCGCGGCCTGCGGGAAAATGGCCTCGACGGCATCGGCGCCTACCTCGGCACCGGGGGCACGTTTAGCGCCACGGCGGGCCGGCTCGCCTACGTGCTCGGCTTGCAGGGACCGGCCATGGCGATCGATACCGCGTGTTCGTCCTCGCTCGTCTCGGTGCATCTCGCCTGCCAGGCGCTGCGCCATGGCGAGTGCGAACTCGCGCTCGCCGGCGGCGTCAACGCGCTGCTGACGCCCGAGCCGAGTATCAATCTCACGAAAGCGCGCATGATTTCACCGCGCGGGCGCTGCCGGACTTTCGACGCCTCGGCCGACGGCTACGTGCGCGGCGAGGGCTGTGGCCTCGTCGTCCTGAAACCACTGGCTCGCGCGCTGGCGGATGGCGATCGCGTGCTCGGCGTCATTCGTGGCTCGGCCGTCAACCAGGATGGCCGCAGCAGCGGGCTCACGGCGCCGAATCGCTTCGCGCAGCAAACTCTCCTGCAAGCCGCGCTCGACGCCGCCGGCGCGAACGCTGCCGACATTGGTTATGTGGAGTGCCATGGCACGGCGACGCCCCTCGGCGATCCCATTGAGATTCATGCGTTGCGCGAAGTGCTCGGTGGCAACCGGCCCGCGAACCGGCCGCTCGCTCTCGGTTCGGTGAAGACGAATTTCGGCCACCTCGAAGGCGCGGCGGGCATCTGCGGCCTGCTCAAGGCCCTGCTCGTCGTGCGCGGCGCCGAAGTTTTTCCGCACCTGCACCTCGAGACCCTCAATCCGCGCATCGATTTCAAAGGCGCGCCGATGTCGATTCCCACGCGCGCGATGCCGTGGTTTCTTGACGGCGCGCCACGGCTCGCGGGTGTGAGTTCGTTCGGCTTCGTCGGCACGAATGCGCACGTCATCCTGGAGGGACCGGCACCTGCAGCGGTGGCAACGTCTTCGCGGGCGCCGCGGGTCATTGTTATTTCGGCGAAAACCGGAGCGGCCGCGACTGAACTGGCCGCGTCGCACGCCGCCTGGCTCGAGTCCCATCCGGGGACTGATCTTGCCGCGGTGGCGCGGACGCTCAATGCCGGCCGCGCCCATCACGAACACCGCATCGCGGTGGTGGCGGGCGATGTCGCGGCGGCCGCACGGGCCTTGCGCGTGCCCGCGGAGGAGACGTGGCGCGGCCAGGCTCGGCTTAATCAGCCGCCGCGGGTCGCATTTCTATTCACCGGACAAGGTGCGCAGCATCTCGGAATGGGCCGGACGTTGGCGGAACGCGAACCGGTCTTTCGTGCGGCGCTGTTGCGCTGCGAGGAAATCCTGCGACCCGCGCTGGCCCGGCCGCTGACCGAATGGATGTGGGGCGGGGACGAGTCCGCGTTGCAGATGACTGCGGTGACGCAGCCGGCGCTATTTGCCTTGGAATATGCGCTCTCGGAGCTGTGGGGTTCGTGGGGCGTGCGGCCGGATTTCCTGCTCGGGCACAGTATCGGCGAATACGCCGCGGCGTGCGCCGCCGGAATTTTCAATCTAGAGGATGCGCTGCGTCTCGTTGCCGCGCGCGGGCGGCTGATGCAGGCGCTGCCCGCCGGTGGCGCCATGGCCGCCGTATTTGCGAACGAGCCCGTCGTGCGGGCGGTCCTCGCCGGGCGCGAAGACCGGCTGGCGATCGCGGCGGTGAATGCGCCGGAAGAGATCGTGCTTTCCGGCGCCGGGGTGGCGTTGTCCGCCGCACTCGCCGAACTCGCGACGCGCGGCGTGCGATCGCAAGAGCTGAAGGTTTCCCATGCGTTCCATTCGCCGCTGATGCGGCCGATGCTCGCCGCGTTCGAGCGCGAGCTGGGCGCCGTGAAGTTCCACGCGCCGATGCGACCGATGGCGGCGAACGTGCCGGGCGCGTTGGACACGGCGCAGGCGATGGCGCGTCCGGACTACTGGCTGCAACAAATCGTCTCGCCCGTGCGTTTCGCCGACGCCATCGCGGACGTTGGCGCGGCGGGTGCGACCGTGTTCATCGAAGTCGGCCCGCGTCCGATTCTTTGCGGGCTCGGTGCCAACGCGCTTTCTGCGCCGGCGCTGGCGTGGCGACCCAGCCTCGTGGGGCCACGCGACGATGGCACCGCGCTGGCGAGCGCAGTGGCGACGATCTACGCCGCCGGCGGCGACATCGACTGGGTCGCGTATCATCGCGCGCAGGCGGGACCGCGGCTCGCGCTGCCGACGTATCCGTTCGAGCGGCGGCGCTACTGGCTGCCGGCGCCGACGCAAAGTGCGACGGCGGTGGCGCGCGTGGGAACCCCGGTCCAAGGCGAATCGGCGGGCGCGATGGCGTTTTCGGTGATGTTTTTCGCCGCCACGCAGAACCCGCTCGATGGCGACAAATACAAACTCGTGTTGGAAGCCGCGCGTTTCGCGGACCAGCACGCTTTCGAATCGGTCTGGGTGCCGGAACGGCATTTCACCGCGATGGGTGGCCTGTATCCCAATGCTGCCGTGCTGCACGCGGCCCTCGCGCGCGAGACCCGGCGCGTGCGGCTGATGGCGGGCAGTGTCGTCGCCCCGCTGCATCATCCGATCCGCATCGCGGAAGAATGGTCGATGGTGGACAACCTTTCCGGCGGCCGGGTGGGGGTCTCGTTCGCCTCGGGCTGGAACCCGGACGACTTCGCCTTTTTTCCGGAGCGCTACCCGGAGCGGCACGCGAAACTATTGGAGACGGTCGAAACCGTGCGCCGGCTCTGGCGCGGCGGGGAAATCGACGTGACCAATGGAGCTGGCCGGCCCGCCCGCGTTCGCATCCTGCCCACGCCGTTGCAGAAAGAATTGCCCGTGTGGATTACGGCGGCAGGTAACCCGCGCACCTTCGAAGTGGCCGGCGAACTCGGCGCCAACGTCCTCACGCATTTGCTCGATCAGGATATGGATGAGCTGGCCGGCAAGATCGTCCGCTACCGTGCGGCGCGCGCCGCGCACGGCCACGATCCTGCGACGGGCCGGGTGTCGGTGATGGTGCACACGTTTCTCGGCCCCGACTTGGTGGCGACGCGCGAGCGCGTGCGCGGTCCGTTCTGCGCCTACCTCAAGTCGAGCCGCAGGCTGCTCGCCGGGCTCGCGCACAGTCGCGGCCGCGACATCGATGTCGCAGCGCTCTCAGAGCGCGATCTCGACGACTTCGTGAATTTCCTCTTCGAGCGTTTCTACAGCACGCGCGCGCTGATCGGCACGCCGGAGAGCTGTGCGCCGCTCGTGGCGAAACTGCACGCGGCCGGCGTGAATGAAATCGCGAGCCTCCTCGATTTCGGCCAGACGGTGGACGACGTGCTCGGCGGCCTGCCCTCGCTCGCGGCGCTGCAGCAGCGGTGCGAGCGTGAAATGCCGGCCACGACGCCGCAAGCGGTCGCGAGCCGTGAAGTGGAGATTCCGACCGATGCGCTTTACGAAATTGCCTGGCGTTCGCTGCCGCCCGTGTCGGCGGTCGCCCCTCGGGGGCGCTGGCTGATCTTGGCGGATGAGGGTGGGGTCGGCGACGCGCTGGCGGCGGCGTTGGGCTCCGAGCGCTGCGTTTGCGCGCGTCGCGGTGTCGGCGGCGGTAATGGCGCGCATCTGCGTATCGACGATACGGTTGACGGTGCGTGGCCGGAGTTTTTCCAAGCGCAACGGGCGGCGCTCGATGGCTTGACTGGTATCGTTTGGCTTTGGCCGCTCGCGGCCGAGCCGGCGGCGGATGCGCTCGTGGAGAGTGCGCGACGCCTCGTGCAGGCGATCGTGGCGCGCGGCGCGCCGACGCGGCTCTGGTGCGTGACGCACCGGGCGATCGCGTTGCCCGGCGAAACTCCGCAGGTGAACGCGGCCCCGCTCTGGGGCTTCGCCCGCGTTGTGGGGCTGGAGCATCCCGCGCATTGGGGCGGCTTGATCGATCTCGACGACGCGGTCCCCGCGGAAACGCTGGCGGCGCAAGTGCTCGGGGGCGGCGCTGAGGACAAAGTGGCGCTGCGCGGCGAGACGCGTTGGGGCGAGCGCCTGTCGCGCCTGACGCTGCCCGCAACGACACCGGCGCCGCACTGGAGCGTGAGCGCTGGCCACGGCTATTTGATCACTGGCGGACTTGGCGGCGTGGGCCTCGAGATCGCGGGCTGGCTCGCGGCGCGCGGCGCGCGGCATCTTCTGCTACTCGGACGTTCGGCGCCGGGCGAGTTGGCGCATCGCACCCTCGCCGCGCTCCGCGCGCAAGGCGTCGAGATCAACGTCGCCGCGGTTGACGTAGCCGACGAAACCGCGCTCGCCCGCGGGCTGGCCGACTGGCGCGTCTCCGGCCAGCCGGCTATTCGCGGCGTCGTGCATGCGGCCGGTTCGTGGCATGATGTGCCGCTCGCGCAACTTGAGGCGGGGGCGCTGGCGAGCGTGCTGGCGCCGAAGGTGGCCGGCACCTGGGCGCTGGAACGGCTACTGGGCGCGGACCTCGATTTCTTCGTTTCCTGTTCGAGCCTCTCCTCGGTGCTGCCCGCGCATGGCCAGGCGAATTATGCCGCCGCCAACGCGTTTCTCGATGCGCACGCGCACTGGCGGCGGGCACAGGGCCGGCCGGCGCTCAGCGTGAACTGGGGGCCGTGGTCGGGCGTCGGCTTTGGCGCGAGCGAACGCGGGCGGCGCGCGCACGAGCGGCTCGAGTCGTTTGGCCTGCGGCGCATCACGCCCGCGTCGGCGCTGGCGGCCCTCGGAGAGTTGCTCGCGCGCGGCACGACGCAGGCTGCGGTGGTCGCGATCGATTGGAGTTTGCTCGCGCGGGTCGATGCGCCGCTGGCGCGCACGATGCAACTGGCGGAGGTCGCCGGGCATCTCGTGGCGGAGACCGCGGCACTCGGGGTCGGGGGCGAATGGCTGCACCGGCTCGCGACGACTCCGGCGGAGGCCCGTGGCGATCTGGTGCGCGGCGCGGTCGGCGAAATTGTCGCGCGCGTGCTGCGGGTGAACGCCGCTGAACTGCGTTGCGCCGAGCCGCTGTCGAATCTCGGACTGGATTCGCTCATGGCGGTGGAAATTAAGAACCGCTTCCGGGCCGACCTGGGTGTGGACGTGCCGCTCGCGCGGTTTCTCGAAGGCGCCAGCACCGATGGGCTGGGCGAGATCGTGCAGGCGGAATTCAACGCGGGTGGCGTGAAACCGGCGCCGCCCGCCGAGGAGGAATTTGTCGTATGACGCGCGACGCCGTGCTGCATGACGGTGCGCGCCTCGGCGTGAAACTGTCGCTCGAAGGCAGCAGCCTGCGCGTGCGCGCGCCGGCGGGCGCCGTGACGCCCGAGTTGCGGGCCGCGCTGACGACACACAAGGCGGCGCTGCTGGAATACCTGGCGGCGCCGCACGACGAGATCGCGCCGCTGTTGCCCGCCCAACGGAGTCTCTGGCTGCTGCATCAGGGCGAGCCGGCGAGCCGGCCCGCCTACAATATCCGCGCGGCCCGCCGGTTTCGCGGCCCGTTGGACGCGAGGCGACTCGAGCGCGCTCTCGCGGCGATCGTGGCGCGCCACGAGCCGCTGCGGACGTCCTTCTACGATCGCGACGGCGAGCCGTGGCAACGGATCGCGCCGGCCGTGCCGGTGCGCATCGCCCGCACGGATGTTTCGGACCTGACGCCGGAGGCGCGGGAAACCGCGTGGCAGGCGCGGCTCGCAGCGGAAGGAGGCCGCGCCTTCGATTTGCGGACGGCGCCGCTTTTTGCGGTCGAACTGGTCCGCCTCTCGCCCAAAGAGCACGTGCTGCTCCTCAACGCGCACCACCTCATCGCCGATGCATGGTCGGCCGGACTGCTGCTGCGCGAACTGGCCACGGCCTATGCGGCGCTCGCGGCCGGGTCCGAAGTGCCGGCCTCGCCGGCGGCTTTTCGTTTCAGCGATCACGTGCAGGCCCAGCGTCGGGCGGCGGGCACAGACGCGGGACGGGCGGCGCTTGAGTTTTGGCAGCAGGAACTGGCCGGGCTGCCGGCCCTGCAGCTGCCGGCTGACTTTACTCCGGCGACGGCGACGGGCTATGCCGGAGCATCGGAGGCGTTCGTCCTCGATCCCGCCCTGGCGGGCGAACTCCGCGCGCTGGCCCGTGCCGAGGGCGTCACGCTTTTTCACGCGCTGATTTCCTCGTTTGCCGTGTTGCTGCAACGCTTGTCGGGGCAGAACGATTTTGGCATCGGCACGACGCTGGCGGGCCGCGACACGCAGGAAGCGGAGGGGCTGATCGGGTATTGCGTTAATCTCGTGGTGCTGCGGCAGCGCTTCGCTGCTCCGATGTCGTTCCGCGAGCTGATCCGGCGCACGCGTGCGGAGGCGCTCGTCGCGTTTCAACATCAGACTGCGCCGTTCGACCAGATCGTGCATGCGCTGCGCTTGCCGCGCGAGCGCGGCGTCACGCCACTTTTCCGGGTGCTGTTTCTCTACCTGCAGGCCGCGCGCGATGTGGCCAGCTTTGCCGGCCTCGAGGTCGAGGCGCTGCCGGTGCCGAGCACAACCGCCAAATACGATCTCAGCCTGCAGGTGGAGGATCAGGGCGAGCGGCTCACCGGCCTCATCGAGTTCAACTCGGCGCGGTTCGCGCCCGCGACGATCCGGCGCATGATCGCGACATGGCAGACGTTGCTGCGCGGCCTCGTCGCCGCGCCGGATGCCGCGGTCGAACAACTGCCCGCCGTGGGCGAGGCGGAAGCGCGGCGACTGCGGGTCGATTTCAATGCGACGGCGACGCCGGTCGAGTTTGCGGGTGGAATCGCCGCGGCATTTCGTGCGCAGGCGCGGCGCACGCCGGAGGCGGCGGCGCTCGTGCACGAGGATCGCGAGCTCACCTATGCGCAACTCGACGCGGCGGCGGATCGGTTTGCCGCGCGCCTGCGCGCCGCCGGCGTCGGGCCGGAAAGGCTCGTCGGCGTGTGCGTCGGACGTTCGGCGGAAATGGTGATCGCCCTGCTCGCGATCCTGAAGGCGGGCGGTGGTTATCTGCCGCTGGATCCGGCGTATCCGGCCGAGCGGCTCGGCTTCATGCTGGCGGAGGCGCGCCCGATTTTGCTGCTCACGCAGAAGCGGTTGATGGCCGGGCTGCCCCCGCATGCGGTGCCGCGGCTGTTGGTGGACGGAATCGCGGAGGCGGGCGGCCCGACGGTGACGAACATCGACCTTGTCACGGAGCCGACCCAGGTGGCCTACGTCATCTACACGTCGGGCTCCACGGGTCGGCCCAAGGGCGTGATGGTCGCGCACGGCACCGTGATGAATTTTTTCGCCGGCATGGACGCGCAGCTCGGGCCTAGCCCGGGCGTGTGGCTTGCGATGACGAGTATCTCGTTCGACATCTCCGTGCTGGAGCTTTTCTGGACGCTCACCCGTGGCTTCAAAGTGGTGGTGCAGTCGGACGAGCCAAAGGCCGGGGCCGCGCGCGCCGCGACGATCGTGGGGTCGGCGCGCCCGGTGGCGGAGCAGTTCGCCCGTCATGCGCCCACGCATCTGCAGGCCACGCCGTCGCGCATCAAGATGCTGCTGCTCGATCCGCCGGTGGCCGCGGCCCTGCGCGGTTTGGAGCGCCTGATCGTGGGCGCCGAGGCGCTCGATCCCGCGCTGGCGGCGGAGCTCGGCGCGCGCTTGGGCGGCGAGGTGCACAATCTCTACGGGCCGACCGAAACGACGGTGTGGTCAACGGGACAGCGGATTGGGCGCGACGATCGCGTCGTGCGCATCGGCCGGCCGCTGGCGAACCAGCAGGTTTACGTGCTCGATCGCCACCTGCAACTGCTGCCCGTCGGCGTGACGGGCGAGCTCTACATCGGCGGTTCCGGCGTCACGCGCGGTTATCTCGGCCGCCCGGACACCACGGCGGAGCGTTTCATTCCGGATCCGTTTGGCCCGGAGGCCGGCGGCCGGCTTTATCGCACGGGCGATCTCGCCCGCTGGCACGACGATGGCACGCTGGAATGTCTGGGCCGGACGGACGATCAGGTGAAGATTCTCGGTCACCGCATCGAACCGGGCGAGGTCGAGGCGATGCTCGCGCGCCATCCCGCAGTGCGGGCGGGCGCGATCACGGCGCCGCTGGGCGCCGATGGCGAGCGCTGCCTCGTGGCCTATGTGGTGGCCGGTTCCCAGCCGACGCCGAAGGCCGCCGAACTGCGCGCGTGGCTGCGCGAGCGGTTGCCCGAGCACATGGTGCCGGCGGCAGTCGTGTTTCTACCGGCGCTGCCGCTGACGCCGAGCGGCAAAGTCGAACGTCGCGCCCTGCCGGCGCCCGAAGCGGCGGCGCCGCGGCCGGAAAACGAATTCGTGGCGCCGCGCACGCCGGCCGAACGGCTCGTGGCCCTCATCTGGGCGAAGCTCCTCGCGCGACCGCTCGTGGGCGCGCACGATAATTTCTTCGAGGTGGGCGGACACTCCCTGCTCGCGATGCAAATGATCGCGCGGCTCCGCCAGGAGACGGGGATCGACCTGCCGCTGCGCAGCGTCTTCGAGGCACCGACCGTGGCCGGCGTCGCCGCGCGACTGGCCGAGCAAATCCCGGCACGGGCGGGCGAAGCTCCGGCGGGCGCGCTCGTGCGGGTGCCGCGCGACGGGCGGCCGCTGCCGCTGTCGTTCGGCCAGCGCCGCATCTGGTTCATCGAGCAACTTGAACCCGGACGTGCGACCTACCACATGCCCGCGGCGATCCGGCTGCGCGGGTGCTGCTCGCCGGCGGCCCTCGAGGCGAGTTTCTCCGCGCTCGTGCGGCGGCACGAGGCGTTGCGCACGCGCTTCCCGGTGCGCGACGGCGAGCCGTTCCATGACGTGTTGCCACCGGACGACTGCACCTTCGCGCTGGCCACAGAAGATCTGAGGGAATTTCCCCGCGCCGAACGAGAGGCCCGCGCCCGCGCTCGCGCGGCGGAAGAGGCCGGCGCGCCGCTCGATCTGGCGGGTGGCCCGTTGCTGCGGGCGCGACTGCTGCAGCTCGACGACCAGGAGCACCTGCTGGTCTTCGTCATTCATCATATCGTGTCGGATGGCTGGACGATGGGACTAATCACCCGCGAGCTGACGGCGTTGTATGCGGTGCAGGTGGCGAACGCGTCCGAGGAGCTGCCGACGCTCACCGCGCACTATGCCGATTTCGCGGCGTGGCAGCGTGAACGTCTTTCCGCAGAGGCCTTGCGCGGCCCGCTGGCGTTTTGGAAAAATTATCTGGCGAGCGGTGTGGCCGCGGAAATTCCCGGCGATCGGCCGCGCCCGCGTGTGCTCGACGGCCTCGGGCGAGAATACCGGTTTGTCTGGCCGGCGGACTTGACGGAGGGATTGCACCGCGTGGGACAGCGCGAGGGTGCCACGCTCTTTATGACCCTTTTGACGGGCTACTACGCGCTCCTCGCGCGTTACACCCGTCAGGATGACCTCGTCGTTGGCACCTCGGTGGCCAATCGCCCGCGGCCTGAATTCGAAGCCATGGCGGGATTTTTCGTCAACCTGCTGCCCGTGCGTGTCGATACGAGCGGCAACCCGACGTTTGTCGAACTGCTGGCCCGCGTGAAGCAGGCTTGTCTCGCCGGCTTTGCGCACCAAGACACGCCGTTCGAGGCCCTGATCGACGCGGTGGCTGCCGGGCGCGACCCCAGCCGCACGCCAATTTTCCAGACGATGTTGGTGTTGCTCAATGCGCCGCAGGGGACGGCGCGGCTCGCCGGCCTGGAGACCGCTCCGGTGCCGCTCGAAAATCGCACGGCGAAATTCGACGTTACCCTGCTCGGCGAAGAGGTCGGCGGCGAATTGCGCTGGGTGGCGGAGTATCGCACGGAAATTTATTCGGAAGCCACGATCGCGCGGCTCGCAGAACATCTCCGGTTCCTGCTCGCGGGCGCCGTGGCATCGCCCGACGCGCGTCTGTTTGCACTGCCGCTGCTCGCGCCGGCGGAAGTGGCCGCGCTCTCCGCGCAGAATCGCACGGCGCGGAGTTTTCCCGGGGGCCGGTGGATCCACGAATATGCGGCGGAGGCGCCGGACGAGGCGACCGCGTTAATTTTCGCGGGGCGGCAACTAACTTATCGGGAATTCAACGCGCGCACCGACGCGCTGGCGGGGCTCCTGATCGCCCGCGGGGTCGGCCCCGAGTCGCTGGTCGCGGTGTTCCTCGAGCGCTCGGTCGAGTTGGTGGTCGCGTTGCACGCGATTCTCAAGGCGGGCGGCGCTTACGTGCCGCTTGATCCCGGTTATCCGGCGGAACGCATCGCCTACATGCTCGCCGACGCAAACGTCGCGTTGGTCCTCACGGTCGATTCGCTCGCGGACCAATTACCGCAGACCACCGCGCAAGTGCTCCACCTCGATCGACTGCCGGCGCCGGGCCGCGCGGTGAAGCCGCCGGTGCTGCCCGGCGAGAGCGCCGCCTACATGATCTACACGTCGGGTTCGACGGGCCGGCCCAAGGGCGCCGTCAACACCCACGCGGGCGTGCTCAACCGCCTGCAGTGGATGCAAGCGGCATTGCCGCTGGCCGCGGACGACCGGGTGCTCCAGAAGACGCCCTACAGCTTCGATGTTTCCGTCTGGGAATTTTTCTGGCCGTTCATGACGGGGGCCACGCTGGTGGTGGCGGAGCCGCAGGCGCATCAGGATCCCGTGCGCCTGATTGAACTGATCGTCGGCGAGCGGATCACGACGCTTCATTTTGTGCCGTCGATGTTGCGCGCGTTTTTGGACACCCCGGGCGTCGAACGCTGTGTCTCGCTGCGCCAGGTGATTTGCTCGGGCGAAGAACTGCCGCGCGAGCTCGCGCGCCGCTGTCAGGGAAAATTGCCGGCCGCCGCGTTGCACAATCTCTACGGCCCCACCGAGGCGGCGGTCGACGTGAGCTGGCATGCGTGTGCGGCTGACGCTGACGGGCCGGTGCCGATCGGGCGGCCGATCGCGAACCTCGAGATTCACGTGCTCGATCCCGAATTGCAGCCGGTGCCCGTCGGCATCGCGGGCGAGATCTATCTCGGCGGCCTCGGTCTCGGCCGCGGTTATCACCGGCAACCGGCTCTCACGGCGGAACGCTGGGTGCCGCATCCGCAGGCGACGGAGCCGGGTGCCCGCCTGTATCGCACCGGCGATCTCGGCCGGTGGCGCGCCGACGGTGAAGTTGAATATCTGGGACGCGTGGATTTTCAGGTGAAGCTGCGCGGCTTCCGCATCGAACTCGGGGAGATCGCCGCAGCGTTGCGCGAACATTCCCAGGTGACCGATGCAGTGTGCGCGCTCCGCACGGATTCGCCGGCGGGCGCCCGACTGGTGGGATATGTGGTGGCGCGAACCACGCCGCCCACGGTGGCTGAGCTTCGCGCCTGGCTGGGCGGGCGGCTGCCCGACTACATGGTGCCGACGGCGTGGGTGTTCCTCGCTGCGCTGCCGCTGTCGCCGGCCGGGAAGGTTGACCGTCGCGCGCTGCCGGTGCCGCTGGCCGACCGGCCGACCGAGCGGATCGCGCCGCGCAACGCGGACGAAGCCGCCGTCGCCGCGATCTGGAGCGAGGTGCTGGGCCGCGAAGGCATCGGCGCCACGGACGATTTTTTTGAATTGGGCGGCCATTCGTTGATCGCGACGCAGGTAATGACGCGGCTGCGCGAACGGTGCGGAATCGCGTTGCCGCTGCGCGTGCTGTTCGAGCAAACGACGGTGGAGACGCTGGCCGCGGCGATTCGCGCCGCGCAGGCGACCGCGGCGCCGGTCGCGCCGGTCGTCGAGCTGCGCCGCGCCCGCCGCGAGCGGAGGAGAGTGCTCGTGCAGGCCGACGGTGAAATCGGCGCGGTCGAGCTGGCCCGGGAGGATTCATAATCGCATGGACGCCTACGTCGCACCGATTTCGCACGCCCAGCGCCGCCTCTGGTTTCTCGACCGGCTCGAACCGGGCAATCCCGTTTACAACCTGCCGGTGGCCGTGCGCTTGCGCGGCGCGCTCGACCGCGTCGCGCTGGAACGCGCGCTGCAGGCGATCGTCGGCCGGCACGATGCGTTGCGCACGACGTTCGCGGTGGAAAACGGCGAGCCCGTTCAGGTGGTGCACGACGCGCTCACGCTCACCGTGCCGGTGGAGACGGTCGCGGACGAAGGCGCCCTGGCCGCGCGCCTGCGGGGCGAGGCGCGGCGGGCGTTCGACCTGGCGAAAGGGCCGCTGCTGCGCGCGCTGCTGTGCCTGCGGGCGGGCGACGATCATGTGCTCCTGCTGACGTTGCACCACATCGTGGCGGACGGGTGGTCGCTCGGCGTGCTGGTCGAGGAGTTTTCCGAACTGTATAGTGCGGCGGTCGCGAATCGGCCCCCGCGCCTCGCAGAGCTGCCGGTGCAATTCGCGGATTTCACGGACTGGCAGAATGAGGCGCTGGCAAGCGAGGCGGCGGCGCACGAGCTGGCGGGGTGGCAGCTGCACCTCGCGGGAGCGACGACACTCCTTGGGTTGCCGGCGGATTTGCCCCGGCCGGCGGCGCAGAGCTACCGCGGCGCGCTGTGGTTGCGGACACTGCCGGCGGGATTGACCGCACCCTTGCAGGCGCTGGCGCGGCGCGAAGGCGCGACCCTCTTCATGACGCTGCTCGCGGCGTTCGAGACGCTGCTGGCGCGCTGGTCGCGGCAGGACGAGTGGCTGATCGGCACGCCGGTGGCGGGACGCGCGCGTTCGGAGACGGAGCGGCTGATCGGATTCTTCGTGAACACGCTCGTGCTGCGCGTGGACGTCGCGGGCGATCCGACGTTCACCGAGCTCCTCGCGCGGACCAAACAGGAGGCGCTGGCGGCCTTCGGCCGGCAGGACACGCCGTTCGACCGCGTGGTCGATGCGGTGCAGCCGGAGCGCGATCGCAGCCGCACGCCGCTGTTCCAAGTTTACTTCACGCTGCAGAACGCGCCACGCCGCGAGCTCGCGTTGCCGGGGCTCCGGGCCGAGGCGGTCGAAATCGACACCGGCACGACCAAGGTCGATCTCTCCCTCGCGCTCGAGGAATCGCCGGCGGGCCTGATGGCGCGCTGGGAATACGGCACGGATGTGTTCGCGCCGGAAACGGTGGCGCAACTCGCGCGGAGCTACGAGACGCTGCTGGCGGGAATCGTCGCGGAGCCGGAGCAGCGCATTTTGGCCCTGCCGCTTCTGGTCGCCAGCGAACGCGAAGCGATCGTCCTGCGCGGCGGCGGGGTGACGCGGGATTTTTCGGCCAGCGAATCGCTGGCGGCATGGTTCGCCCGCCAGGCCGCGCGCACGCCGACCGGTGTGGCGGTGACGTGCGCGGGCGAGCAATTGACCTATGGCGAACTCGACCGCCGGGCGAATCGACTCGCGCGATACCTCCGGCGTGTCGGGTTGCAAGCGGGTTCACTTGTCGGCTTGTGCCTCGGCCGCTCGCCGGAACTCGTCACGAGCATTCTTGGCATCCTCAAGGCGGGCGCCGCCTACGTGCCGCTCGATCCTGCCTATCCGCGCGAGCGACTCGAGTTCATGGTGCGCGATAGCGGGATCGCCGCGCTGATCGCTCACGGCGGCGCGGATGGAATCGAACACGTGCCGCGAATCGACCTCGCGGCCCGGGCCGACGCGATCGCGGCGGAGAGCGCGGAACCGCTGGCGGACGGAGTCGGAGCGGACGCGGCGGCTTATGTGATCTACACCTCGGGCTCGACCGGGCAGCCGAAGGGCTGCGTGGTGACCCACGGCAACGTGACGCGGTTGATGCGGGCGACGGAAGACTGGTATGGCTTCGGCGCGGCGGATGTGTGGACGCTGTTCCACTCGTATGCGTTCGATTTCTCGGTGTGGGAAATCTGGGGCGCGCTCCTCTATGGCGGACGCCTCGTGGTGGTGCCGTATGAGACGAGCCGGAATCCGGCGGCGTTTCACGAGCTGCTGGTTGCGGAACGCGTGACGGTGCTGAACCAGACGCCCTCGGCCTTCCGGCAGTTGATCGCGGTGGATGGCGAGAAGCCGGTTGCGGAGCTGGCGCTGCGCCATGTGATTTTGGGCGGGGAGGCGCTGGAGCTTGCGATGCTGCGACCGTGGTTCGAGCGGCATGGCGACGAGCGGCCGTGCCTGATCAACATGTATGGCATCACGGAGACGACCGTGCACGTGACCTACCGGCGCATTCGCCAGCTCGATCTGACTGCGGGAAAAGGGAGCGTGATCGGCGAACGAATTCCGGACCTGACGCTGTTTGTCGTCGATTCGCAGCTCGAGCCGGTGCCGCTGGGTGTGCCCGGCGAATTGCTCGTCGGCGGCGCGGGTTTGGCGCAGGGATATTTGCATCGCGCCGAGCTGACGGCGGAGCGGTTCGTGGCGAATCCGTTCGGTCCGGGCCGCGTTTATCGCTCGGGCGATCTCGCGCGGTGGCTGCCGGGTGGCGATCTGGAATATCTCGGCCGCATCGACCAGCAGGTGAAAATCCGCGGTTTCCGGATCGAGCCCGGCGAAATCGAACGCGTGCTCGCGGCCGTGCCGGGCGTGCGCGAGTGTGCGGTGCTGGTGCATGACGAGCGCGGGAGCGAAAAGCGGCTCGTAGCCTATGTGGCCCGGGCACCGGGCGCGCTGCAGCCCGATGCGCGGACGGCGCGGGAAGCGTGCCGGGCGCGGCTGGCCGACTACATGGTGCCGGCGGCCTTCGTGTTTCTCGAAAAGCTGCCGCTGACCGCGCACGGCAAACTCGACCGCCGGGCGTTGCCCGCGCCGGCGGCGGCGGAAGCCGTTGCCGCCGACTACGTGGCTCCGGTGACTCCGGCCGAGCAGGCGATCGCTACGGCCTGGTCGAGGGTGCTGGGGCTCCCGGAGGTCGGCACGCAGGATAATTTTTTCGCCCTCGGCGGCGACTCGATCCTCACGATTCAGGTCGTCTCGCTGGTGACGAAGGCGGGCTTCAAGCTCACGCCGAAGGATCTGTTCGAAGCGCAGACGCTCGGGGAACTCGCGCGCCTGGCGCGCCCCGTCGCGGCCACGACGAACCTGATCGCGACGGCGCCCGAATCGACCCCGGCGCCGCTCCAGGCCGAAGCCTATCCGCTGACGCCGATGCAGGCGGGCATGCTTTTCCAGAGCGTGTTCGAGCCCGATTCTGGGGTGTATTTCGAACAGGTCTGGGGCGAATTGCGCGGCGCGTTGGTGCCGGAGGCGTTCCGTGCCGCGTGGCAGGGTCTGCTCGACCGGCATCCCGGATTGCGCGCGCGCTTCGTTTGGCGCGAAGTGCCGGAGCCGCGGCAAATCGCGGAGCCGCGCGTGGAACTGCCGTGGCGCGAAATCGACTGGACCGGGAGCGACGCGCCCACGGATCTCGCGGCCGGGTGGGAGGCTTTGCTCGCGGCGGATCGCGCACGTGGTTTTGCGTTTGAGCAGGCTCCGCTGATGCGCGTGACGATCGTGCGCGTGGGTGGCGATCACTGGCGCTGGCTGTGGAGCCACCATCATCTGCTGCTCGACGGCTGGAGCCTGCCGCTCGTGTTTCAGGACGTGCTCGGCGATTACGAGCATCGCATCGGCGCCACCGCCACGCCGCCGCCACCCGGGCTGCCCTATCGCGCCTACGTCAACTGGGTGCTCGCGCAGGACCTGGGTGCGGCGGAGCGCTACTGGCGGGCGCGGCTTGCCGGTTTCGAAGGCGCACCCGAACTGCGCCTGCCGGCACCGCCGTCGTCGTCGGTTTTGCCCGGCGGCGAGGTGGAATTGCGGGCCGGCGCCGCGGAGAGCGCGACGTGGCGCGCGTGGGCGCGGGCGCACGGGCTCACGTTGAACACTCTTTTCCAAGGCGCGTGGGCGCTGCTCCTGCAACGTTACGGAGTCGGCGACGATGTGGTGTTTGGCGTGACGGTTTCCGGTCGGCCCGCGGAGCTGCCGGGCGCGGCCGAGATCATCGGTCTTTTCATCAACACCCTGCCACTGCGCGTCAACATCGTGGCCGAACAAGAGGTGGCGTCGTGGCTGCGGGCCTTGCAGCTGGCGCAGGCCGAAATGCGCGCCTACGAGCACAGTCCGCTCGCGTCGGTGCAGGGCTGGAGCGAGGCGCCGCGGGGCCGGCCGCTCTTCGAATCGATTTTGGTTTTTGAGAACTATCCGGGCGACGAAGCGGTGCGCGCGCTGCGCACGAGCCTGCAACTCGAGGGGCTGCGCACGCGCGAGCAGACGAACTACCCGCTCACGGCGGCGGTGCTGCCCGGCGACGCGATCACGCTGAAGCTGAATTTCGATGCGCGCCGTTTTGCCGCGTCGGCCGTGCGCCGGATGCTCGCGCACTGGCGGCAGATCGTGACGGCTTTGGCGGCGCCCGCGCCGGTGCGGATCGGCGATGTCACGTTGCTGAGCGCCGGGGAAGTCGCGCAGGTCCGGGCATGGAGCGAAGCGCCGGTGGACTTTGGCGCGGACGCGACCGTGGTCGGCTTGATCGCGGCGTGGGCCGGGAAATCGCCCGATGCGCCGGCGTTGCTCGGGCCGGACCGGGCCATTGGCTACGCCGAACTCGAGCAGCGGGCGACGCGACTCGCCGCACGGCTCCGGCGGAGCGGAGTGCGACGGGGAAGTTGCGTGGCGGTTTGTTTCGAAAAAACACCGGAGCTGGTCGTCGCGCTCCTCGGCGTGCTAAAGGCGGGCGCAGCCTTCGTGCCGCTCGATCCGCGTTTCGCGCGCGAGCGGCTGGCGTTTATGGTCGCGGACGCGAAGCCCGTTGCGCTGCTGGTCCATGAGGCGACGGCGTGGACCGCCGCGCTGGCAAACGTGCCCGTGATCGCGCTTTCGCCTGCGGCGGACGAATTCGCGACTGAAACCGAAGCCGGCCCGGCGGTCGCGCTCGCGGCGGACGATCTGGCCTACATCATTCACACGTCGGGCTCCACGGGCCGGCCGAAGGGCGTGATGCTCACGCATGGCGGGCTCGCGAACCTTGCGCGCGCGCAGGCGGCGGCAACGGACCTCGGCCCCGGCCAGCGCGTGTGGCAGTTTGCGTCGATCAGTTTCGACGCCGCGGTGTCCGAAATTTTCATGACGCTGGTCGCGGGCGCAGCCCTGTGGCTTGAGTCGCGCGACGATGTGCCGGATCCGCGGGCGTTTGCCGAGCGGCTCCGCGCGGCGCGCATCGATCACGCCACACTGCCGCCGGCGCTGCTCGGAGCCATGCGGCCGGAGGATTTTCCCGGGCTGCGCACGCTGCTGGTGGCGGGCGAGGCGGCGAGCGACGAGCTTTACCGCGCATGGGCGCGCGGCCGCCGGCTTTTCAACGCCTACGGTCCGACCGAGATCACCGTCTGCGCGACCATGGCGGAGATCGCGGTCGAAACGGACGCGATCACGCTTGGCCGCCCCCTGGCGAATCTCACTGTTTTCGTGCTCGACGCCCAACTCGCGCCGTGCCCACCCGGCGTGCCGGGCGAGATTTGCGTGGGCGGCGCGGGTGTGGGCCGCGGCTATCTGGGCCGTCCGGAGCTGACGGCGGAGCGTTTCGTGCCCGATCCCTTTTCGCCCACGCCGGGTGCGCGGCTTTATCGCACCGGCGATCTCGGTCGCTGGCGTGAGGATGGTCGCGTGGAATTTCTCGGACGCGCGGACCAACAGGTGAAAATTCGCGGATTTCGCGTGGAGCCCGGCGAGATCGAGACGGTCCTGGCGTGGCACGCAGACGTGGCGGGCGCGCTGGTCGTGGCGCGGGACGGCGCGGCCGGCGGAAAATTCCTTGCGGCCTATGCGGTCGCGCGCGCGGGCGCGGCGCCAACGCCCGCCGCATTGCGCCAGCATCTCGCCGCGCGGCTGCCTGACTATCTGGTGCCGCGGCACGTCATGGTGCTCGCAGCCTGGCCGCTGACCTCGGCCGGCAAGATCGATCGGCGGGCGCTGCCGGTTCCGGCGGCCGAAGAAGATACGGGCCGCACTTCGTCCGCCGAGCTGCTCGGCGGCGGAGTGGAGGAAATGTTGGCGGCCATCTGGCGCGACGTGCTGCGCGTGCCGGCGGTCGGGCCCGACGCTAATTTCTTCGAGCTTGGCGGCGACTCGATCCTCAGCCTGCAGATCGTGGCGCGCGCCCATCAGGCGGGCTATGCGTTGACGCCGCGGCAGATTTTTTCCGCGCCGACGATTCGCGGCCAGGCCGCGGTCACCACCCGGGTGAGCACGTCTCCCGTCGCCGTGGACGACGAGAGCGGCGCCGTGCCGCTCACGCCGATCGAGCATTGGTTCTTCAAGCAGGATCAACCCGAGCCGCAGCATTGGAACCAGTCGGTCGTGCTGGAACTCCGCCACGCCATTTCCGTCGAGCGACTGGGCTGCGCGCTGGCCGCCGTGATCGCGCGGCACTGCGCGTTTCGCCTGCGATTCACGCGCGGGGCGAACGCCGAGTGGCAGCAGGCCTACACGTCCGTCGTTGACCGCGGCCCCGGGGTTTCACTGCCGGAGCATCCGCTCGAATCGCTGACGGCGGTGGCAACGCAGCTGCAGGCGAGTCTCGATCTTGCCGCCGGCCCGCTCTGGCGCGCGGCGCTTTTCACTGGAGCCAAGGGCGTGGCGCCGCAGCTGTTTCTTGTCATCCACCACCTCGCGGTCGATGGCGTGTCGTGGCGCATTCTTGCGGGCGACCTCGCGCAGGCCTGTGCGCAACTGGCCGCGGGCCGGTCCGTCGAGCTGGCGCCACCCGCGGTGTCTTACGCGACGTGGGCGCGCTCGCTCATGGTTCGCGCCCAAACGGCGGAGCTGCGCACGGAGCTGGTGCACTGGCGGGCGCTGGCGGGCGCGGAGGGAGCGTTGCCGCGGGACTTCGCGGCTGAAGCCGGCGCCAGCGGCGTCGAGGCGGCGGAGACTTTCAACACTGAGCTCGATCCGGCCGCGACGGTGTCATTGCTGCGCGACGCGGCGGCGACTTATCGCCTGCGCGCCGACGAGCTGCTGCTCGCCGCGCTCGCACAGACCCTCGCTGCCTGGACGGGGCGCGCGGCGACGGTGGTCAGCCTGGAGAATCATGGTCGCGAGGATCTTGGCGATGCGCTCGATCTCAGCCGAACGGTGGGCTGGTTCACGAGCCTCTATCCGTTGCGGCTGGCCTGCGCGACCGGCACCGGGCCGGGAGAGCTGCTGACTCAGACGAAGGAAGGTCTTCGCGCGGTGCCGCGCCACGGGGTCGGCTTCGGTCTGCTCTCGCACCTTTGTGCCGACGAGACCGTGCGGCGCGAGCTCGCCGCATTGCCGCAAGCGGAGCTCTGTTTCAACTACCTGGGACAGGTGGACCATACGCTCGGCGCCGATGCGCCGTTCGCGATGGTCGATGCGCCCACCGGCCCCAGTTCGAGTCCGCGCGGCCACCGCATGCATCTGATCGACATCAACGCGATCGTGGTGGGCGGCCGTTTGCGCGTGACCTGGATCTACAGCGGGCGGGTCCATCGCCGCGCGACGATCGTGCGGGAGGCGGAGGTATTTCTCGCTCACGTCCGCACGCTGCTGGCGCACTGCGCTTCGCCCGCCGCCGGCGGGCTCACGCCGTCCGATTTCACCCATGTCCAGCTCGACGCGCGCGAGCTGGATGCATTGCTCGACGACCTCGCCGAGCCGGCGCCGAACTGAACTTACGCCCACCAAGAGCAAAGCCGTGTCCATCGAAGAAATCTATCCGCTTAGTCCGCTCCAAAAGGGCCTGCTGTTCCACACGCTCTATGCGCCGGGGGCGGGGATGTATTTCGAGCAGCTCACATGCGAGCTTCACGGCCGTCTCGACGAGACGGCGTTTGCCGAAACGTGGCGCCTGCTGGTGGCGCGTCACTCGATCCTGCGCACCGCGTTTGTCTGGAAGGGCCAGCGCGAGCCCGTGCAGGTGGTGCATCGCACCCTCGAGATACCGTGGCAGCGCGAGGATTGGCGCGCGTTCACACCGGCGCAACAGGCGGAAAAACTCACCGCCTATCTCGCCGCCGACCGTCGTCGCGGATTCGTGCCGAACCGCGCACCGCTTATGCGGCTGGCTACGCTGCGCCTCTCCGAAACCGTCTGGCAACTCGTCTGGAGCCACCACCATCTGTTGCTCGACGGCTGGTCGTTTCCTCTGCTGCTCCGTGAATTCGGGGTCGCCTATGGCGCGTTCAGTGCGGGCAGCTTGCCCGCGCTGCCTCCGGCGCGACCGTTCGGCAGTTATTTACAGTGGCTGCAAAAACGCGATGCCGCGCCGGACGAGAATTTCTGGCGCGAGCAGCTGCGCGG
>Ga0105049_10001110_pt1 | contig 31445 bp, 19 predicted proteins | sample MAT06_FD_78087 | JGI IMG/M metagenome (GOLD analysis project Ga0105049, IMG submission 78087) | Freshwater microbial communities from Lake Fryxell liftoff mats and glacier meltwater in Antarctica - MAT-06 | ecosystem: Environmental > Aquatic > Freshwater > Ice > Liftoff microbial mat | place... | reverse complement strand
CTGCTCCTCAAGACAAAGCTATTATTGTTTGGGAGAATCAAGATACTTTAAGTCAAATGGACGTTTCGGATTCTGTATTCCGTATTGTGATACCTGAGTTAAAAACTCAACAAATTGATATGGGGAAGGTTTTGGTCGGCAAAGTAAAAGATTCTATCATAACTCCTTTTGTTCAGAATGTATCTCAATTTCCATTTACAGTAAATTCGTTAAGAATTTTTGGGCCTGACCAAAATGCCTTTTCATTGTTAAGTGGATTACCAGAATATACCATCAATGGCTTTTCTAATAGTTTTGGCGAATTTCAATTTGTTCCAAATCGAATTGGTATACATACTGCTTTTGTTGAAGTGATTACTCAATCCGATTCTGTAGTTATTCCAATTCAAGGGGAAGGGATAGAAGAAACAGTAGCTCAACAGAATAAACTAATTGATTTTGGTATTATTGATGTGTTTACAAAAAAAGATTCTTTTAACGTAACGACAATTTATGCTCTTTCTACAACGCCCATTCAAGTTACAAATGCAAAAATTGAAGGTGGTTCAGCAACTTCGTTCTCAATCCTTTCTCCTTTTGCAGGAAATACCACTATTTCAAAAATTGATACTTTAAAATTAGATTTACAATTCTTTGCTGAAAAAGTAGGTAGAGTTCAATCGAATCTTATTTTAGAACATTCAGGCGAAGGCTCACCAGCTGTTATTGCCCTGTTTGGCGAAGGAAGAGATACCGCAGCAAAAGATATAGTAATTGTTGCTCCAATCAAAGAAGCATTTACAAATACTTTTTTAACAGTGCCCATTACTTTAGAAAATAACGAAAACTTTATTTTCTCTTCAAATGCTGAAGTTGACTTTATTCTTCGTTTTAATGCATCTGTGTTAGTTCCAAGACTTGCTCAATTTAACGGAACTATAATTGGTGGTGAAAGATTAGTTCCTCTAACTTTTCCTTTGCAAACAAATGCTAAAGGTGAAATAGGTTCATTAGAGTTAAGAGTTGCATTAGGCAATGTTTCTTCCACTCCATTATTTATTGATTCCGTTAGAATTAGAAACTCAAATGATAGGATTGGTAAACGTGATGGATTAGTTACTATTATAGATATCTGTGAAGAAGGTGGTACACGTTTGGTAAATGCAGGAACTAAGGTTTTGCTTGCACTTACTTCTGCACAACCTTCAACAGAATTCGTGGAATTGGAACTGATTCTTTCGGAAAAAGGATTTACCAAAGTAGATTTAGTGGATATTCAAGGAATAACAGTCCAAACACTATTTTCTGGTAGCCCAGAATTTTCTAAATCGAGAATTCGATTTTCTACAGCAACTATTCAGAACGGAACATACTTTATTGTGTTACAAACTCCTACGGTTCAAGAAACAATTCCTGTACTTATTCAACGGTAGGTTAGTACCAAATTATTGGTTGAGAATGGTTACCAATTCGAATAAAATATATACCTGAAGGTATATTGTTTAATGCGTTTATTTCTATAGTTGTTTGGGATATTACTGTCGTGTATAGCAATTGACCCATTGAATTGTAGAGTTCTATTGATTTTCCAAATAGTTTGTCTGATAAAAATATGTTCAAACTCTTTGATGAATGATTACTTCGAATTTCAAATTCTGATTTATTCGATTCTTGAACTGAAGAAATAGGATCAATTTCTATTGCTCCTATATTAGATAAACCATTTCTCGGTTTGTGAAAAAAATCGTCAGTTATGTAAGGAACCGTCTGTCCTACTTGAACTAATTGTTGCCTGTTTTGAGAAGGAGAAATAGATGTTAGGTTTGTAAAATCTACAGAAATAGGAAGGGTAGGCTCTTCACTATCGTTAGAAAATGACACCCCAGAAACAATTGGCGTTTTAGTCCAACGATTCGAAAAGAAGGAAATTTTTTGTTTCCAATCACCCTTGCAAATTCCTGAAGGGACATATAATTTAGCCGAAGTGGACTTTGCTCTATTCACATCGTAACTAATGATATTATTTCTAAAGAGAACATTGTTACAGTAAATAAATGGAGTATTTAAAACAAATTCTATAACTCCTTTGTTCACAGAATCAGTTCCTTCAATTCCTATAAAGGTATTATTTTCAATATTCACATTGTTAATATATGAAAGATTTAACAACCCAGAAAAAGCATCCCAAATAGAAACACCAGAACCTTGTACTATGTTGTTGAAAACATAGATACTATCAATTTGTTTATAGGAAACATCTTGAAGTATGGGGTTATTGTAGTCAGTATACCTACAACAAGCACGTTTATCACCACAATTTCCATTAAAGTTTGCGTTCGTAAAAAAACAAGCATTTTCACAAGTTAACTCGTTAGCTATTCCGATACTTGCCGCAGTACCTTTTGCACCGTAACAATATCTCCAAAATTGAGGATTTTCAATTTTTATTCTATTATGTGAAATAATAGCATTGGAAGCTGAGTGTAAATAAACATTCGCTGAATAATTGTCTTTAACTATGTTATCTTTCACCACAACTGTATTTGTATAACTAATATTTATTCCCTCGCCCCAGTTTTCAGACACAGTACAGTTGTTGATCAAAACATTAGAACATGATGTAGTTCTTAAACCTGAAGCCCATTGACAATTGTTATTTTTTTCGAATTCATTTTCTTTACAGGTTTGTGTAACAGTACAGTTTTGAATATGAATATTGTCATATCCTCGGATTAGAATTCCAAATCCAGTAACATTAGTTGTTGTTACATTATCTATATAAACATCTGAATGATGTGAAATTTCAGAACCGTCCAGAATTAATGCTGAATTCGTTCCATTTTTAATAGTTAGGTTTCGAACAGAAATTCCAGAACCTGCTAACAATACTAAAATGGAATTTGAAGGGAGTGAATCTCCGTAAATGGTAACCAAACCATCTCCAAAAAGACTAATGTTCTTTTTTAAGAACCCTCCGCCTTGTTTGGGAGTTCGCCATTTAGTAACACTTTGAGTCATACGATTAGAATTTGTTAAATAATAATCTCCTTCTAAGAGAATAATTTCGCAATATGTGTTACCATTACCGTCATCGTCAAGAAATTCGAATGTAGCAACAGCATTGTTAAATGTTCTTTTTGGCAACAGAGCAGTACCAGGATTAGTATCAGTTCCATTTTGGGCAATGTACAAAGTTTGAGTAGCTTTTGGAATAGAAGGTAACTTTGGTTGTTGGATTTGACCATACACCAAAAATGGGGAAAAACACACAAGAAGAAGTAAGATTTTAATTATATACATATCATAATATTCTATTTATTCTAAAATCAAAAGACAAAGTACACAAAATTAAACAAAGTAACTTTGTTCTGTTAAATATTCATACCCAAAAATCGTCAATTCACCACACTAATGTAAATATACACCCAACTAAATTTGAGAAAGCAATACAAACAAAATTGTAGGTGCTTTCAAAAAAAAAAGGAATATAATGAAACACCCATTATTTGACATTCTTAAAGAACGAATACTTATTCTTGATGGTGCGATGGGTACTATGATACAGCGTCATAACCTCGAAGAATCAGATTTCCGTGGTTCGTTCTTTGCACCGAAAGGTAGTACAGATTCATCAAAAGGAATTCTCCTTTCACAAGACTTAAAAGGAAACAACGATATTTTGGTATTAACTCAACCAGAATTGATAAAGAATATTCACCGTGAATATTTTGAAGCTGGAAGTGACATAGTAGAAACGAATACATTTTCCTCTACTTCTTTAGCTCAAGCTGATTATTCAACTGAACACCTTGTGTATCAACTCAATACTGAAGCAGCTAGGTTAGCAAAAGAAGCGGCTGATGAGTTCACCAAGGTAACTCCACATAAACCTCGTTTTGTTGCTGGTGCTATTGGTCCAACTAATAAAACTTTGTCTCTTTCACCAGATGTGAACAACCCCGGCTTTAGAGCTGTTACTTGGGAAGAAGTTGTAATTTCGTATAAAGAACAAACTCGTGGACTTATTGACGGAGGTGTTGATGTCCTTTTAATAGAAACTATTTTCGACACTTTAAATGCAAAGGCAGCAATATTTGCAGTCTCTGAAACAATGAATGAAATGGGGATTCAGTTACCTGTAATGATTTCTGGAACCATTGTAGATATGAGTGGACGAACTCTTTCAGGACAAACAACAGAAGCCTTTTATTATTCAGTAGCCCATACTCCAAACCTGCTTTCTGTTGGTTTAAATTGTGCATTAGGTTCGGCACAAATGAGACCATTTTTAGAAGATCTTTCTACGCTTTCAACTTCATTTATTAGTTTGTATCCAAATGCTGGATTGCCAAATGAATTAGGTGGCTACGACGAAACTCCTTCAATGATGTCGGAAGTTTTAGAAGAGTATATTAACGATGGTTTTGTTAATATTCTTGGTGGTTGTTGTGGAACGACCCCAGATCATATTCGCTTTTTTGCATCCATAGTTGAAGGGAAACAACCAAGAAGTCCTCAAATTTCAAAGGGAATGACTTCATTAAGTGGGCTGGAACCTTTTGTACTTCGTGAAAACACAAATTTTGTTAATATCGGAGAACGTACGAACGTTACGGGCTCTGCAAAGTTCGCAAAGTTGATTAAAGAAAATTTATACGAAGATGCACTTTCTGTTGCTCGTCAACAAGTTGAAGCAGGTGCTCAGATTATAGATGTAAATATGGACGAGGGAATGTTAGATTCAGAATCAGCAATGGTAAAATTTTTACAGCTCATAGGTTCTGAACCAGACATTTCACGGGTTCCAATTATGATTGACTCGTCTAAATGGTCAGTCATTGAAGCAGGTTTGCAGTGTGTTCAAGGAAAATCCATCATTAATTCTATTTCCTTAAAAGAAGGTGAAGAGCAGTTTCTAGAACACGCAAAAAAAGCACTTCAGTATGGTGCATCAGTTATCGTAATGGCATTCGATGAACAAGGGCAAGCTGATTCGTATCAGAGAAAAATTGATATTTGTAAACGTGCATATACTATACTTACTGAAACTGTTGGTTTCCTTCCTGAAGATATTATTTTTGATCCAAATATTTTTGCAATTGCCACTGGGATTGAAGAACACAACAATTACGCAATGGATTTTATCAATGCGACAAAATGGATAAAATCAAATTTACCGAAAGCAAAAGTATCCGGTGGTGTTTCGAATCTGTCGTTTTCATTCCGTGGAAATGAACCAATTCGTCGTGCAATGCATTCTTCGTTTTTATACCATGCAATTAAAGTTGGTATGGATATGGGAATTGTTAACGCTGGGCAAATCGATATATATGATGAAATACCAAAAGAACTTTTAGAACGCGTTGAAGATGTTATTTTTAATCGTCGTGCCGATGCTACAGAACGTTTAGTAGATATTGCTGAACAGTATCGAAATACCAAAGGTGTTGTAGACGAAACAGCTGTTCTTGCATGGCGTAATGAAACCGTTGAAGAACGTTTAAAACATTCCTTAGTTAAAGGAATTACTGAGTTTATTGATATTGATATTGAAGAAGCTCGTTTGCAATACGAACGACCACTTTATGTGATTGAAGGTCCATTAATGGATGGAATGAATGTAGTTGGAGATCTGTTCGGTTCAGGAAAAATGTTTTTACCGCAAGTAGTAAAATCTGCACGTGTGATGAAAAAAGCAGTTGCGATTCTTTTACCGTATATGGAAGAAGAAAAAAAATTGTCTGGGTCTACTCTAAAGAACAATGGGAAAGTTCTCCTTGCTACAGTAAAAGGCGATGTTCACGATATTGGTAAAAATATTGTTGGTGTTGTTTTGGGTTGTAATAATTATGAAGTTATTGATCTTGGGGTAATGGTTTCTTCTGAAAAAATTCTCGAAGCAGCAAAACTACACAATGTTGATGTGATTGGTTTGTCAGGTTTGATAACTCCATCACTCGACGAAATGGTACACGTTGCACGTGAAATGGAACGATTAAAAATCAAATTACCACTTCTAATTGGAGGTGCTACAACTTCAAGAGTTCATACAGCCGTTAAAATAGCTCCTAAGTACTCTGGTACAGTAATTCACGTTTTAGATGCTTCCAGAGCTGTACCTGTTGTAGGGAACCTCCTACAGGAAGATTCTTCAGTTTTTGAACAGTCATTTAAAACGGAGTATGAAAAAGTTCGTTCCGATTATGCTAATCGATCGAATGATAAGGAATACTCTACATTAGCGGTTGCTCGGTCGAGAAAACCTTTGTTTACTTATGATGGTATTGTTACTCCTACTTCATTTGATATTCAGACTTTTCATGATATCCCAATAGAAATTCTGTCTACTTTTATAGATTGGTCACCTTTTTTCCTATCTTGGGAACTGAAAGGGAAATATCCTGCAATTCTTTCTGACCCAACATATGGAGTTGAAGCAAGACGTTTACTTACTGATGCACAAGAATTACTCTCATCTATCATCAAGAATAATTCTATTCAAGTGAGTGCTGTTTGTGGCTTTTTCCCTGCAAATCGTTTAGGTGATGAGGATGTAACTTTATTTAAAAATGATACAAGAACTGAAACAGCTGCCAAACTTCATTTTCTACGTCAACAAGGGCTGAAAGCTCAAGGTCAACCGTATCTGTCTTTAGCAGATTATGTTTCTCCGAATAACGATGATTATGTTGGAGCTTTTGTTATTAATGCAGGTGCAGGTGTCGATGAACTTTGTGCTACTTTTTTGGCAGAACACGACGATTATTCTTCTATTCTCGTTAAAGCAGTAGCTGATCGTTTAGCAGAAGCAACTGCAGAATGGTTACACCATAAAGTTCGTAAAGACTTATGGGGATATGCTTCGGAAGAAGCACTTTCCAATGATGAATTGATCAAGGAACGGTATAAGGGCATTCGCCCAGCACCCGGTTACCCAGCTTGCCCTGACCATACAGAAAAAGAAACGTTGTTTGCTTTGTTAGATGCTACAAATAGAATAGGCGTTTCGCTGACAGAATCGTTTGCAATGTATCCAACTGCTGCAGTGAGTGGATGGTATTTTGCTCATCCTCAATCGAAGTATTTTCCAATTGGAAAAGTTACGAAAGAACAAGCCGAAGATTACTCTTTGCGAAAAGAAATGCCACTACAAACTATTGAAAAATGGCTGGGTCCTTGGCTTAGTTATGATCCTTCTTAGGAGTAAAAATAGTTCTTTTTTACTACTGAAATCGACATATCAATTTGATATGTCGATTTTTTTGTATTCTTTCGATATATAAAAAAGAAAAAGTCGATTAAGCATACAGAATAGGAACTTATGTCGATTATTTACGATAATTTCAACACATAAACAAGACGTTTCTATAAAAAAACGGTATGATTACAGTTTATTCCAAAGCTCAGGTGAAAGTTTATTGACAGTAAGAGTTGCTAAATCGGTGGTTTTTTCGCCTCGATCTACAAATATTGTTGATTTCACACCAGCGTTCTGACCAGCAAGAATATCAGATTCTGTATCGCCAATCATTATTGAATCTTCTAAGTGAATAGAATGTAATCGAGCAGCTTCTAGAAGCATTGTTGGTAATGGTTTTCGACGAATAGAAGTAGCTTTCAAATCCGTTGCCGCGAATATATCTAAGAATTGAAATCCTGTTTTTTTGAATACTTCTTGCTGAAGACGCTGGTGAACTTTATGTAATTCGAAATGCGACATTATACCTTTTCCTACCCCTTGTTGATTGGTAATAAGAATAGGGACAAAACCATTCTGAAAAACCGTAGGGAAAAATTCTAAGAAATCTAAGTGAAGCACTAATTCTTCTGGAGCAGTAACATAACCGCACATAATTCTCAAATTCACTACACCATCTCGGTCAAAAAAAACTGCTTTCATTGTAATACTGAAATTATAATTGTTTCAAAAGAAGTAAAAATAGATTCCCATTTATGCTCATTTTCAATAGCAGAACGAGCCGAGAGAACCATTAATTCTGCCTGAGAAGGGTTTTGTAATAAATCAAGAATATCATCACTCATAGTTTCTACAGAAGCAGAAATAAGAATATGCTCCTTATGTTGAACTGCAATCCCCTGAACACCAGAATTAGTCGTTACTATAGGAATTCCGGTTGCCATTGCTTCAATTATTTTATTCTGAATTCCAGTTGCTCCTCGATGTGGATGCAAAAATACGAAATGAGAATGGAGATAAGGAACAACATCGGAAACGTTAGAATGAACAGTAACAAAAGGGAATTGTTCCAAATAGGAAAGTAGACTTTTTTTGGGATTCCCACCAACAATTGTAACTGAAAATGACGGGAAATGTTGCCGAATTTTTGGCATAATTGTTTCAACAATATACCGAACCATCATTTCATTTGCCCACACATCTAATTTACCAACAAAGAGAGCATTTTTTCGAATAGAAGAAAAAGGAATAAATGTAAATTTCTTTGTATCAAATCCATTAGATAGAAGTGCATATTTTGCATTAGGGTTTTGATTTTTCACAAACAGAATATCTTCATTTGTAACAAAAGTAGTGCAATCAAAATCATTCACTACATCCTTTTCGTAATATGCTAATTTGTTAGTTTCCCAAATTCGAATTGCTTTTTGTAACATAGAAGTTGAAGATTCTACCGAACGTTGTTGATACACCAAACGACAGTCTTCAGCAATAAGAATTTTTTTAATATTCTTCTTTCTAATATACTCTGCAGTTCTTAAAAAAAAAGCAATTGCTAGATCGTAGGTAGAACTATCTAAAAGTGAATCTACTTTCTTTTTAAATGAAGGTTGAGTGTAATACAAAACTTCTAAAGGAATTTTTCTAAAAAATGACGTTAAAATTGAAACAAACGAAGAAAAAAGGGAAAGACGAATAGGTACAACCGTTATACCAAAACTTTCAATTTCTTTAGTATATTCCTTAATGGTGGTATCTAACCCCTGATAAAGGCACACCAAGGTTACTGAGTGATGTTTTGATAAATACCGAAGTAGGTGGTAAGGCTTAATCCGGTCTCCACCAATTAATGGAAATGGGAAACGGCACGTTAAAAAGAGAATATTCAGCGGTTTTATTTCCATTGAAAACTTGGAAGTAAGTCTAATAAATCAGCATATTGTTTTGAATGTCGAAGTTGTTTTGAAGAACCCACTATCACAAAATATTCCTTTGCCCTTGTAATAGCAACATTCAGCTTTCTATCAATTTCTTTTCCAGATTGTAGCGATACAGATTCAATAGAATCTAACATATCCTTAGAAATTATTGGTAGACTATACAGGATTATTTCTCGTTCGGAACCTTGATAACGTTCAATAGTATCAACATCAACAAAATTGACGTTTTGTTCTTCGAAGTGTTGAAGTATTTGAGTGTTATGAGAACGGAATGGAGAAATTACACCTATAGAAAGTAACTTCGTAACCGCACGAATTTCTTGAATAAATCGAGTTAAGATTTCACCATATCTTTGTTCTGTAGGATATTCAATTGAATCTACTTCTATAAAGATTGCCCTACTTTTTGAAAAGTAATACTGTAAAAATTCAGAACTTTCAAAATGTGTAATACTGGCTTTTTGTCTTAAATGAAGCATAGTCAATTGTTGATCATAGTATAGAGTATTCGACAGTTGTTGAATATCCCAATGCATTCTACCTTGTTCTTTTAACATTGTAAAAGAGTTATTCCACCCTTTAGATTTTGCATTTTTTAGCAGACGGGAAAACAACGATTCCGAAAGGCTATCTAAACCAATTGATTGAAGTTCCGATGAGTTTATTGAAGATTCTTCTGGATTTTGTACAACTATTGCGGGCAACTGCTTTTCATCGCCAATTAGAATAAATCTATCGCAATAGGAAAGGAACCCAATGCAATATGCTTCAACTATTTGGGCTGCTTCGTCTACAATTGCAGTGTTGAATTTCCAAAACAAAAATATATCTGGATTTGAAACTATCGAAGAAACGGTGGAAACAACTACTCGTTTTGATTGTAGTATCTTTGAAAATTCTGAAATTGAGACATCTGAAAGTACTTTATTGAGAGTATACTTTTTCACTTCTTCATTGAGAGAACTCCCTAATCGAATCATAGAATTTTCATACCCTAAGCGAATGACAACGTTACAAAGTTCATCAACTACTTTGTTAGTATAGGCAACAAGAAGGATAGTTTCGTTTGTAGTTTCCAGAATATTTTTAATAATTTCGGACAACACAATCGAAGTTTTTCCAGTCCCCGGAGGACCTTGAATAAGAAAATAGTCGCGACAAGCAATTGCATTCTGAATGGCAGACTTTTGCGTTTCTGTTACACCTTCTATTTTGTTGTCAATCAAAAATTCCACACTTTGCTTAGGGGGAAGTAAGCCTAACAATAATCCTTTTTTTTCTACTTTCAAATATAGTATATTCGACAACAATTTATGATAATTTGTGGAAATAGATCGTTGAGTTGAATCAATTTCTATACACCATCTTTCATCTAAGTACGGTTTGAAGTAATCATTTGAATACGTATGGTGCTGTTTAAGAACTATTTTCTCCTTACTTACAGAAACTATTGAAGCTTTTAACAAAGGTTGTAATTCGGGTCGAAAGCATTGTGGATACAAAAGCACTGAATCCCCTGAACGCAACGACGTTAAAGGCAGCAACTGTATAGAAAAAGAAATTGAACCATCGTTACTCCAATGGTTTAAACGAAGATTAGAAAGGAAATATGGGGAGCTACTTTTTTCAACTTCTGAAGAAAATAAGAAAAGAGATTGATCTTTCGATTTGTTTTTAGAGTTTTGGAATCGAAAAGCAGAAGCAACAGATTCATTTTCCAAAAAGAAAATCATTGAACGAAAGTACAGAAGTTCAAGATTACTTGAGGTTGAATATATTTTATGCAACTCTCTATATTCAGAAACTGAATATTTTGGAATTGCTCCCAATTTGTTTTGCAACAACGATTGATGAAAAGGAAATTTTTTTGAAAGTACTTGCTTTTTGGCAATGACAATTTTGTTACGGACTTCCAAACAAACTCTTTTATACGTAGAAGTTATGGGAACACTTCGAAGATAATTTTCTTTTTCAGAGGCATAGAAAATTGAGTGTACGATTCCTGATTTAGGGAAAATAGTTTCTACCAGCAATTGATAACAAACGACTTGAATAAAATGTGAAGACCACATTGTAGAAGGGTATCGAATTGAACGAAAGTAAAAACTTCCAGCAAATGTAGGAGCAATTGAAGATTTAAGCTCAATTACTTCAAGTCTGTTTAGTTCTGCATCTGTTTTTAAATAATCTAATCGCCCAACAATTCCATATTGTTTTGAAACAAATTGTGGTTCTAAAGTAAATGGTTCAACCGCAAATTTTTGTATTCTATTTTTAAAAATAGAATACATATCTTTACCTTTTTGAAACAATTCTTCTAAAGAGTTTTTCTCATTTTGGAGCAACGCTGGAACTAAAGGTTTAGATCTCATTGCGCTTTCAAAAATATCATCGTAAGTTGTTTCAGGATTTAGGAGAACTTCGTCGAAAATGAAATTCACTAAAGAACCAAATGGAATTGAACTTGATATTGAAATTGGTTTAAAAACATCGTAGAAAAGTAAATTCGTATTGATAGCATCATCTACTACACATTGTACAATATCGGTAACACTAATTAACCATTCTGGCTCAATAATTAGTATTGATTCAAAAGAAAAATGAAATTGATTTCCACTTTTACCTTGAGTGTTTTCGATTACATTTATACATCGAATAACAAATGTAGGTAAAACATCTTCGAATGTTTTTTGGAAATCTTCTGAATATAGAATTCTGTATTCAATATTGTTTTGACAAAGCCCTATTACTGTACCCAATGACAAAGGTGAGGTTTTGTTATGTGAAAGCACCTTGATAGTCAATGAAGTATTTGATGGAGAAGCGTTCAATTCATCACCATTCATTCTTTTTATTCTTCTGAAGGGCGAATATCTTTAATTCGAATTTGAGGAGACATACCGCCTTTGAAATGGTTTTCTTCAAGAGTGTAGACAATAGAAAACTCCTTATTGCCATTTACATATTGAATTTTATCTGCTAAGTGATACCCAATTGCATCAATCACAAAATTTCGTTGAATTGCTCGGAATTTTAAATGATTTTGACCAACAATTTTTACACCTGCAGCAGTTTTTACATTTTTTGTAAAAAAGATTGGTTTATGATTGTTATAACCAAAAGGAGAAAACAATCGTAATACTTCAAAAAAACGAGGAGATAACTCATCTAAGTTTAACTCAATATCAATAATAATTTCTGGTTCAACCATTTTATCGTTAATATAGTTTTTTGCTACTTTTTCAAAAGCAAGTCGAAATTCATCAATATTCTTTTCTTCTATTGCAAGTCCAGCAGCGTGTTTATGGCCACCAAATTCTACAAGATACGATTCACATTGTTTCAAAGCAGAGTGAATATCGAAATCCTTTATCGAACGAGCAGAACCTTTTGCAATTCCGTCGACACTGGTTAACATAACTGTTGGAATATTATGTTTTTCAACTAAACGAGAAGCAACAATTCCAATTACACCTGCATGCCATTTAGCAGAGTGTAATACTAAAGATTTTGTAGAATTATCTTGTAAATATCCTTGAGCAACTTTTTCTGCTTCCGAGAAAGTGTACTCATCTAATGTTCTACGTTTTCTATTTTCTTGTTCTAATTGTTGAGCTATATGGTAGGCATTAATTTCAATTTTTTGAATCATCATCTGAACCGCTCTACGAGCATCGCCAACCCTACCAGCAGCATTAATTCGAGGTGCTAATCCAAAGATTATACTCGATGTAGTTAGGTTTCCTAATTGTAAACCTGCACATTCGACTAAGGCTTTAAATCCGGGTCTAGGGTTTTCATTTAGCTTCCTCAGTCCAAAGTGTACCATTATCCTGTTTTCGTCAATCAACGGTACTATATCGGCAGCAGAAGCAACAGCAACATAATCTAAGTAAGAATACGCATCTTCAGGAGAAGATACAACTTCACAAAGTGCTTCAATTAACTTATATGCCACTCCACAAGCTGATAAATACTTGAAAGGATATGCACAGTTGGGTTTTAATGGATCGAGAATAGCGTACGCCTCAGGGAGAATTTCGGCTGGTTCGTGGTGATCGCAAACAATAGTATCAATATTTCTATCTTTAGCATAACGTATTACATCAACTGAGGTAATACCACAATCAACGGTAACAATTAAGGTTGAATTTAGTTCTATTGCATGTTCAACACTAGCAACAGAAAAACCATACCCCTCTGTTAAGCGGTCTGGAATATAAAACCCAACCTTAGCACCAATCGACTGCAAAAATTGATACATCATTGCAGTTGAAGTAGTTCCATCGACATCATAATCCCCATGTATCCAGATCACTTCTCCGCGTTTAACCGCAAGAAGTATTCTTTTTACAGCTATATCCATTCCATCCATTAAAAATGGAGAATATAACTTTGAAAGCAAAGGATGAAAAAATAATTCTCCTTCTAACTCATTTGTTACTCCTCTTGAGGATAAAACAGATGAGAGACTTTTTGGTATTTTAAGTGATGTTGCTAAGTTTTCAACGGTTTTTTCATCGCCTATAGTTCGGAAAATCCAACGGTAGCCCAAGATACCGTACCTCTTTAATTGATTAATTGTGGCTAATTTACGAAAATTGTAGTAGATTCACAAAAAATATGTGTATTTTTATACACACTTTTAACAATTGTTTGCAAAGATGCCATTATACTTACTTTTACTTGGATTTAATGATAGAATCAAACGAAGAACTTTTCGACTTTGAGAATACTCTTTTTTCTAATAGAAAAGACAAAAAACACAAGACTCGAACTCAAAGAAAAGAACGAATTCAGTTTGATACATCTTCAACCGTTTTAGGGAAGGTTATCGAATCTCAAGGTAAATTTTGGTTAGTAAAAACTTCAAATGCTAATTATCTTTGCGAAATGGCCGGGTCTGTTTCTTCTCCTGACAATGATGGATCCTTAGTTGTAGTTGGAGATCTCGTTGAGGTTGTTCCTAACGAAACTACCGAAAACGAAGGAAAAATCGTTCTCATTCAGGAACGGAAAACGAAACTTTCCAGAACTGCAGTTGGGAAAAATACAAGAAAAGAACAAGTGATTGTAGCGAATGTAGACCAATTAATAATAATGGTTGCAGCGGACGACCCTCCCTATAGAACTCGATTTATTGATCGTATGTTGATTTCTGCTTCTAAAGGTGGATTAGAACCAGTTCTTTTTATTAACAAATCCGAATTTCTTCCCCTTGACATCATTCAAGAAGATTTACAAGATTATTATTCTTTGTTAAAAAAGAACATTTTAGTTTTCTCTTTAGAAAAAAGAATAAATTGCGATTCTATTAAACATTTCTTTACTTCAAAAACTTCGGTAGTCGCAGGTCCTTCTGGCGTTGGGAAATCGACATTAGTAAATTTTCTACTTGGGAATAACAATTTAAAAGTTGGCTCAACAAGTAAAAAGTGGAAAAAAGGGAAACATACAACTTCAAATGTTACCTTACAACCACTACCTTTCGAAGGTTTCATAGTTGATACGCCAGGAATTCGTGAACTTTCTATTTGGTCGATTGATAAAGATGAGTTAATGTATTACTTTGACGAATTTGAACGATACCGTAAAAAATGTAAATTTTCTACCTGTACTCACCTACATGAACCAGATTGTGCCGTCATTACAGCAGTGGAAAAAGGGAAGATTTCTTCACGTCGATATGAATCTTATGCAATTTTATTTGAAGAAATCACACAAAAAAGTTAATTTGTAGTTACAATATCATTCTAACATCTTCTTTTCTATCAATTTTAAGGAAATTTATGGATACAAAACCTGCAGTTTTATGTATAGTTGGAGCTTTATTCGGAAGACCTTTTTTTGTAGAAGCAAAGCGTTTGGGGTGGCGAGTAGACTTGCTAACCGAAGAACGTTATTTAAAAGAAGAATGGAATAAAGAATATATTGATAATGTATTTGCTGTTCCAGATTTATTCGACGAAAAAGTTGTGAGAAATGTGGTTTGCTTTCTAAGTCGTGAAACGAAATACGATAGAATTGTTGGTTTAGGTGAGTTTGATATTGAAGTAGCTGCAGATTTACGTGAACATACACGTACACCTGGAATGGGAGACACTACTTCGAGATACTTTCGTGACAAATTAGCAATGAGAGAAAAAGCACTTCAAGAAGGATTGCCAGTACCTGAGTTTACTAGGTTAATCAATAATGCTGAAGTTAAAGCTTTTATGAAAAATGTTGATCCAACTTGGATTTTTAAACCTCGAATGGGTGCTTCCTCAGCAAAAATTCAAAAATTCAACAAGGAAGAAGAAGTATGGAATAAATTAGATGAATTAGGAGATAAACGAACTTCTTATCTTTTAGAAAAATATGTTCCAGGCGATGTGTTTCATGTTGATTCTTTAGTTTACGATTACAAACCAATTTTTGATTCTGTGTCTAAATATGGATCAACTATGTTAGATATCAATACAAATGGTGGCGTTTTTACTACTTTTAATATTGATAAAAAATCTGATGATTTTAAAAAATTATCAGAACTAAATGCCCGGTTGACAAAAGCATTTGGTTTGAAAACTGGAACTATGCATAATGAATATATAAAAAGCCACGAAACTGGGGAATTTTACTTTTTAGAGTGTTCTGCTCGTATTGGTGGGGCGAGAATCCCAGACATCGTTTGGCATAATACAGGGTTATGTTTGTGGCACGAATGGGCTAAAATAGAATTAATGCCTCCTGGCACCTATAAATTGCCAGATTTCAACAAATTCTCGTATGGTGGTGGGATTTTTACAATGTCTAATATTGATTTCCCTGATATGAGTAGTTACAACGAATCTGAAATTAAATGGGTTCAGAAGAAAAAGTACTTTGCAGGACTCATAATAAGCGCTGAGTCTTCTCAAAGTGTTCAGGAATTATTACAATCATACCATCACCGTTTTGCAAAAGATTTCATGAGTCACATTCCTCAAAAGTAAAATTATATTTGACTATAGTTTAAACGTTGAGCTTTATGAAACTAAGAGAAAAAAATTGTTGTGAATACAGAACACGCTAATACATTCGTTTCGATAAATAAATATTTAGATTCTTTGTTAGAAGTTGTTAAAAACAAACATTCTATCGTAGAAGGTGATTTAAATCAAAATTTATCGGTTCTTTCTGAAATTGATGATAAGGACGTTTTGATTTCTATAAAATTAAAGTTTCTTGTAGGTCATTGTTATGCAGAATTACGGCAATTTGAACAAAGTCTTACAGCCTTTGAAGATTCTTTACAGTTACAAGAAGAGTTGTCCTTTTCAATAATAAGAATTCCAACATTGCAAGCACTGTACGAGGTATCTTCGTATTCGAAAAACTTGTCTTTAACATTTCAATATGCTAAGAAATTAGAAATAGAAACGGAAGTTCCATTAAGTGTTATGATTTCGATTTTAGATTCTTTAGCATTTATTTCAGAAGAGATAAATGCTAATCATGACGCAATTATATATTTGGATAGAGCTTTAGAATTATCTACGGATAGTGAATCTGTTTTCAAATATCATCTTAGGAAATCGAAGTTGTTAGTACTTTTAGGAAACATTCATGAATCTAAAAAAATTCACGAAACACTTCTAATAGCTACATTCGAAAGTATTCAGCAACAAAAGGAAGTACTTTTATCGTATATACAACTAGTTATGGACATTGGCTCACACGAAGAAGCCTTGTCGATTGCCGAAACTTCTATTAATGTTTTCAAAGATCAAAATGGATATTATAGTGAATTTGTTTATTATACGTATCTAATTAAATCTTTACTTTCTATTTCTAAACTTAGTTCTGACGATAGTAAAAATTTGATTGAATTGTGCATCAAAGAGCAAAATCAGTTAAATGCAATTAAAACAATTCAATTCTACATTACTCAACAAGAATTAGAAATTCAAGAAAAGGTTACACTATTAGAATCAGCTGTTTTGTTATTTTCAGACACTATTCCAATTCAGTTAAAAATTGATATATTCGAACAGTTAGTAGAGTTATTAGAAATTCAACAAGAATGGAAAAAAGGACTTCAAAATTTTGAACAGTATCAATCTATTTTACAAGTTCAAGCTAACCAGAGAAACAAAAAAGAACTTCTTACTATGGAAATCAAACACAAAGTAGAATTTCTACGACGTGAAGCAGAAGTTCACCATAAAAAACAATTCGATTTGTCAATACTTCAGCGTCAACAGCAATTACGTTCAAAGCAAAATTCCGAGTATGAAAAATTTACTAAGGCAATATCTAAAACGTTGTTACATTCTGTCTACAATCCAATTCAACATTTTTTAGATATCCCAATTTCAAATTATTCTAAAGATATTTCTCAGTTGTTAATTGACACAACCAAATCAATGGTACTTTTCGTAGAAACTATAATTGATCTACATACTTTGGAAGATAAAACCTATAACGGAATGTTTGAAACAAATTCCATTACGAAAGTACTCGATCAACTAAAACCTCAATTTCAACATTTGTCCGACCAATATCAAATTGGGATAGATTGTTATTTTGGAAAAGAAATATTATGGTTTGGTGATATTCATTTATTATCGAAAGTATTGTATCATCTTATCCATAATTCTTGTAAATTTTCACCTGAAAAAGAGAATATTCTAATTTCAATTTCTACTACTACAAACGAGTTAATTATAACTATTACCGATTCGGGAGTGGGAGTCGCACCTGAACATAGTAGCTTAGTATTTATTAAATATTTTCAATTTGATCCTCTTGCTTTACATAACAATTCTGCAGGAATTGGTCTAACTTTCTGTAAAAAAGCTATTGAGTTTCTGAAAGGGACAATTTCACTTTTGTCCGAAAAAGACCAAGGAACCACCGTTGAAATTCGTATCCCACTTCAAAACAGTGTTTCTGTTCCAGTGCCTGAGCAAAAAACCTATTCTATTACATCAACTCCTATTGAATTAGGCGCTGAAGATAAAGAACTCATTTTAAAGAAAACATCACTAATCGACAAAGAAACCTTCCTTTTTTCAGAAGCAATAATCCAATTAGATTCCATCGAAGGTAGTACACAATTACAGAATTGGAAAAACAATCTTTATCGATCGTTGCTATACAACAATACCGAAAATGTAAATCGGTTACGAAAACTCCTATAAATAAAAGACCTCATTTTAATTGCTCTCAAAAAGTTTTTGTATATTTGCTGAAAAGAAAGTAAATAATTATGGCATTACTCTTAGAAGGTGTTTTCCATACTTCTCAATCGTTGAGAGTTGGAATTGTTGTTTCACGTTGGAATGAATTTATAACAAATCAATTACTCGATGGAGCAATTGATGTTCTAAGTCGTCACGGTGTATCCGATGATGCTATTACTATAGCATATTGCCCTGGTTCGTTTGAATTACCCTTTATTGCTAAAGAACTTGCACTGACAAAAACAGTTGATGTTGTTATTTGTTTAGGTTGTGTTATTCGTGGTGCAACGACTCATTACGATTACGTAGCAAATCAAGCAGCTTCCGGAATTGCTTCAGTTTCTCTTGAAACTGGTATCCCGGTTGTTTTTGGTGTCGTTACGACAGAAACTATTGAACAAGCAATTGAACGTTCTGGAACTAAAGCTGGGAATAAAGGCGCAGATGCAGCGAAAACTGCTCTTGAAATTACCTCGTTAGTTTCCACAATTCGTGCTTTAAAAGTATGATCCGAAGTACTTCCAAGCTCTATGAATAAACTTCTTTCATTGTCAATGATTGTCAAGGATGAAGAAGCACGTTTACCCTCGTGCTTGCAGTCTGTTGATGGTTTAGTTGATGAAATTATCATTGTTGACACTGGCTCTACAGATTCTACGGTCTCAATTGCTCAATCTTTTGGTGCAAAAATATATCACTTTCCTTGGATTCAAGATTTTGCAGCGGCAAGGAATGAAGCATTAAAACATTGCACCGGAAAATGGATTTTATACTTAGATGCCGACGAAACTATTGCTGAAACCTCTAAAAACAACATTCGCTCCTTTTTAGAATCTCAAAATGAATCAGTAGGTGGAATAGTCTGCACAATTGTTAGCAAACACCGCCATATAGGTTCTACAGGGACAGAAACCCACAAAGGTGGGTATCCTCGTATTTTCAAAAATTTAGGTTTCCCAACAGTAAAATTTTCTGGAAGAGTACACGAACAAATAACTCCTGCGTTATTTAAAGCTGGTAAAACCTTGGTTCATTCACAATTTGAAATAGTACATTTTGGGTACGACCAAGTTCCCGAAATTATGCAGCAGAAAATTAAAAGAAATTATACTTTATTGTTGCAACACGTTCAGGAAGAACCTCAGAATTCGTATGCGTGGTTTCAATTGGGTCAAACCTTAGCACAAATGAGTCTTTGGAAAGAAGCAGAAGACGCTCTACACTTTTCGTTGTCACTTGGGTCACTTTCTCCGTCAGTTTCAGCTTCTGCAAATGCAGCAATGGCTCAAATTTGTGGGAATAGTAAACGTTTTTCTGATGCAGTTCAATACGCTGAAAAATCATTAGAATCTGCCCCAACACAAATATATGCTAAACATTTAAAAGCATATGCTCTACTATATTTGGATAGGTTCGAAGAATCTCAAGAACTTTTTGATAAACTGCTTTTATTACTTAGTCAACGAAATTCGTCAGTACCAATGACTGGGTTCGATGTCGAAGTACCAATTCAAACTATTTATGATGGTTTGGAACTTTTAAAACAACGAAAATTACTTTCTACTAAAACTAAATAATGATAACAATTACTTTCCCCGATAGTTCACAAAAAAAATTTGAAGAAGGCGTAAATGGTTTTGCCATAGCAACTACTATTTCAGAGGGTTTAGCTCGAAATGCTGTAGGAATATTTGTAAATGACAAACCGTATGATTTGTCTCGCCCAATAAATTCTGATTCAACGATTCGAATAGTAACCTTTTCAGATACCCAAGGGAAAGAAATCTATTGGCATTCTTCTGCCCATTTATTAGCAGAAGCATTAGAATTATTATATGTAGGAACAAAGTTTGGTATTGGACCTCCAATTGAACAAGGGTTTTACTATGATGTTGATGTTCCTGAAGGAATAAAAATCACTACAGAAGATATTCCTAAAATTGAACAGAAAATGAAAGAATTAGTAAAGCAGAATTCTACTTTTGTTCGAAAAGAAGTTACTTGGGACGAAGCATTTGCTTTTTTTACCGAAAAAGGTGACGAATATAAATTAGAATTACTTGATGGGTTAAAAGATTCTGAAATCACAATGTACACTCAAGGAAACTTTACAGATCTCTGCCGAGGGACTCACGTACCTTCCACTGGAATGATTAAATATCCTAAAATCCTTTCTATTGCAGGGGCATATTGGAGAGGTGATGTGACAAGAAAACAACTAACAAGGATATATGGTGTTTCATTTCCTAAAAAAGATATGCTCGATGAGTTTATCCGTTTACGAGAAGAAGCTGAAAAACGAGATCACCGTAAACTTGGAAAAGATTTAGAATTATACTTAATTACTCCGTTAGTTGGTGGTGGATTGCCAATTTGGCTACCAAATGGTACTGTTTTACGTAGAACTTTAGAAAATTTCTTACGAAATGAACAAATTAAAAGAGGGTACCAAGAAGTAATTACTCCTCATATTGGGAATTTAGAATTATACAAAACTTCAGGTCATTATCCATATTATTCTGAATCGCAATTCGATCCAATTACAGTTGAAGACGAAGAATATATGTTGAAGCCAATGAACTGTCCTCATCATCACATGGTATATTCTTCTAAACCAAGAAGTTATAGAGATTTGCCTGTTCGTTTGGCTGAATTTGGAACAGTGTATCGGTATGAACAATCTGGTGAGTTGAATGGACTGTCGAGAGTTCGAGGTTTTACTCAAGATGACGCACATATTTACTGTACTGATTCTCAATTAAAGGACGAACTGAAAAATACTGTTAAACTTACTCAGTTTGTCTTTGAAACATTTGGGATGGAAGTATCAACAAGATTATCGTTTAGAGATGACAATTCCGCAAAATATGGTGGAGAAATTGAATTATGGGAACGATCGCAACGTGAAATAAAAGAAGTTGCAGATGAAATGGAGTTAGATTACTTTATAGGTGAAGGTGAAGCTTCTTTCTACGGTCCTAAAATTGACTTTATTGTGAAAGATGCAATTGGGCGTAAATGGCAATTAGGAACTGTACAGGTTGATTATGTAATGCCAGAAAGATTTCAATTGGAATACCAAGGCGAAGACAATGCAAAACATCGTCCTGTGATAATTCACCGCGCACCTTTTGGTTCATTGGAACGTTTTATTTCTATACTCATAGAACATTACACTGGCAATTTTCCGTTTTGGATAGCTCCAGTACAAATTGCAGTGCTTCCTATTGGTCAAGCGCAATATGAATATGCTGAGGCTTTTACTCAAGAGTTGTTCGATAGTGGGTTTAGAGTTCATTGCGACACCAGATCCGAAAAGGTAAATCGTAAGATTGCTGAAAGCGAACAGAAGAAAATTCCTTTTTCAGTTGTTATTGGAGCAAGGGAAGTTGAAACAAATTCTTTCAGCTTACGAGCCCATGGTGAAGGTGACAAAGGGACGATTTCTAAGATAGAACTTTTAAAACTATTTCAAAAACTTTTACAAGAACGTAAATAATATTTTGCACTTTCAGAAAATAGTTGTATTTTTGTATTCCTAACGTCGCAGATAGGAAATTAAAGGGATCGTAGTTCAGTTTGGTTAGAATGCCTGCCTGTCACGCAGGAGGTCGCGAGTTCGAGCCTCGTCGATCCCGCCAAAACTCTAAAAACCGTTGTTTACAACGGTTTTTAAAGTTTATACCACATCTCAATTACTTCACTCTAAACCTTCCCAATAATTTTATAGAAGTAAAGAATTACTATCCTTTCTTTCTTTAAAAATACTACTATTTTTCTTTTCAAGGTAAATCATTTTTTTATACGGAAAAATTGGCTTATATTAGCCATTCATAGGATTGTATTTTTACTTTCTTCTATTATGGAAAATGCAATGGTTGTTTGTATTTCGGATATTCATTTTGGAATAGGTACCAAAGAAAGTGGACGTTTCCGAGAAAAGTTGTTCGTTGAATTATTACAAAAATTAGAAAATTCTGAAGCAATTTTATATATAGTTGGCGATTTGTTCGACTATTGGTTTGAATACAACACTGTTATCCCAAATGAATTTTATCAAGTACTTGCGGCTCTGAAAAAAGCACGTGAAAACGGCGTTGAAATTCATTATATAATTGGGAACCACGATTTTGGTCATCAAACTTTTTTCGAAAAAGAACTTCAAATTCCACTCTATTGGAATGATCTTGAAAAAATACATTTTGGGCAGCGTTTCATTTTTTCACATGGCGATGGAAAAGCCTTTAACGATAAAGGATATTTATTTTTAAAGAAAATCCTCCGGAATAAAGTTCTAAAAATATTATATCAATTTATACATCCAGATATTGGAATTTGGTTAGCAAAGAAAAGTTCTCAAACGTCTCGAACTTATACCGATACTAAGGACTATTCAACTCAACAAAGTTTTGAAGAGAAGAATGGTTTAGAAGATTTTGCGAAAAACCAGATTGATTCTGGAATCACCTATGTGATTATGGGGCATATTCATAAAATTGTTGTTAAAAACTATGGAGAAGGCATCTATTATAACCTTGGTGAATGGTTTTCAGAACCTCATTGTGCTGTTTTTACTGAAAATTCAAATGAGTTGATTCCTGTTACTGCATTATTGACAAAATTACACAACTCTAATATTCCTTCTTCAAAAGGAGAACCGTTCTATGGCTAAACAACCGTATGTTATTGTCGTTTTAGAAGATGATCCATTAGTCAATACAACTGTAAAAAGTGTATTAGAGGAGACATATTCTGATGTGTATGTTTATACTGACGCCAAAGAAGCCCTCGAGGCAATTGACGACTTACGCCCTGACTTACTTCTCTTAGATATTTTCTTAGGGCATTACAATGGCTTAGAGATATTGCAAGAACTTCGTGACAATGGACATCAAGTTCCTGTAGTGATGATGACTGCATTTTCTGATATCCGAATGGCAGTTCGAGCAATGCGTTTAGGTGCTGAAGATTTCATTGTCAAACCATTAGATTTAGAGCAGTTAGAATTAACAGTAGAACGTGCTTTAGAAAAATATGAGTTAAAAAGACAAGTCGACGTGCTTTCAGAACGTTTAGAAGCAGAACAACCCGAAGAAGTTATTGGTGTCTCCGATGGTATAAAAGCTGCCCTAGAAGTTTCTCGAATAGTAGCCGGTGCAGACACAACTTCCTTGATTCTTGGGGAAACAGGGACAGGTAAAGAATTATTTGCTCGGTTTATTCATAAAAACTCTACTCGTTCTAAAGGTCCGTTTATTACCATTAATTGTGGTGCGATTCCAAAAGAACTTGCAGAAAATGAATTGTTCGGTTACGAAAAGGGTGCTTTTACCGGTGCAACGGAAAAAGTAAAACAAGGGCGATTTGAACAAGCTCATCGGGGAACAATCTTATTAGATGAAGTTGGTGAATTAGGATTAGATTTACAAGTTAAGTTATTGCGTGTTTTACAAGAACGTAAGTATTATCGATTAGGCGGAATGAAAGAAATTAGTGTCGATGTACGGGTAATTGCTGCAACAAATCAAAACTTAGAAAAACTTGTTGAAGAAGGCAGATTCCGAGAAGATTTATACTATCGACTAAACGTAGCAACAATAGAATTACCGTCATTAAGAAATCGGATTGAAGATATTATTCCAATTGCATCATCGTTTGTTAAAGAATTTAATACTAAGTTTTCGAAATCAATTTCTGGATTTACTCCAGAAGCTGTTCAAACATTGCAATCGTATTATTGGAAAGGGAATATACGTGAATTACGAAACGTTATTGAAAGAATAATGTTATTAGAATCTCAAACTATAATAAGCAAAGAGTCGTTAGCTTTCTTAAAACCGAATAATCATACAGCAAGTTTGCAATCCCAGTTGTTAAAACAAAAACCAATAGATCTTGAAACTGGAGAACATCAGTTACATATTTCGAAAGAAGGTGCTTTGTGGAATAACGTTGTGAAAGATTTAATTTTACAAACCCTGAAAATTACTGAAGGGAATCAAATTCAAGCTGCTAAGGTGCTGAACATCTCTCGAGCGAAATTACGATATCGAATTGAACAATTAAACATAAAAGTTACTAACAATTTCACTTCAATTGAAGAGTAGTTTTAGTTTTAATTTTTGAGAGTATGTATCAAAACCAAATAGGGAATACTTGTCTTTTTTCGAAGAAAACTATTCAAGAGTATTTTTTACTTTATCCGCTATCGAATGAATCTCTTACTTTTGAGAAATTTTTTGGTGAAAATAATGTAATTGAACAATTGCAAGGCAATGTTACTGTAGAACAATTCATAGAAAAATCTCAGTTGTACATTACAGGCGATTTGATTTGCAAGGGAACTATTGAAAGAAGCACTATTGTTTGCTTGGGAGATGTAACAATTCAAGGTACCGTTAGCTATTGTACATTGTTTGTTCGAGGCAAAATAAATTGCATCTCTTTAAACCAATGTTTAGTCATAAATGAAATGGATTTTATCGTAAAAAATGAAGTCCGTTCTTCTGAAATTACTTCAGGTGGAAGTTTCGATGGAATAAAGGCAATTATTCAAGGATCGAAATTGGTAGTTTGTAACAATATAATTGCCGGTAAAGTTACAAAACCGGGTGAATTTATACATACTTCTTTAATTGCAGGTGATAAACGTTTATTACGAGAGAAAATACTACAACAAAAAACGAAATTAACCGACTTTAAGATAAAAATTGCTTCAACGAAGCATACAATTGAACATATAGTAAAAAGAATGATTCAATTGAAAAAGTTAACAATGAAAGTACCTCTTCTTGATGAAATGAAATCTACTTTATTGAAGTTAGAAAAACAATATCAAGATCAAATTGTGTTAGTTCAAGTACTGACAGAACAAAGTCAAAAACCAAGAGTTGAAAATTTTATTCAAATAAACTCTACTTTTACTGACGGTATTTTTATTGAAATTGATGGAACTAAATTTCATACTACTTCTTCGTCTGAAGGTATCCGTTTTAAAACAGACGGTGAAAAAATTGTACAACTTCAGATTAAACAATTACTGTAAAAAGGAATTACAATGGCTATATATATTACTTCAGACTGTATAAGCTGCGGAGCTTGTGAACCAGAATGTCCAAATACTGCGATTTATGAACCAAGTTCAGTTTGGAAACTAGCTGGTGTTGATTACTCTGATTCAACATCGCCAGGGGGATTTAATAGAGATTTTTTTTCAGATGAAATCTATTATATTGTCCCAGATAAATGTACTGAGTGTAAAGGGTTTCACGACGAACCTCAATGCGCTGCAGTTTGCCCCGTTGATTGCTGTTTGCCTGACCCAGAAAATATAGAAGAAGAATCTTCTTTACTTGAAAAGGTTGAATACTTAAATACTATCGATACTAATAGATTACGATAATCTTTCTCACTAATTTTAATATAATAATGAAAATTTCAATCTGCTTTTGTTCCAGCCTTTTAGCACTTTTTTCTTTTTCAGTTTCTAACGCTCAATTAGAACGATATACCCCAGAAGTTGTTCTTGATTATGTTAATGGACATGCAAAGAATGGTGCATCAGACACATATTTGACAACTATTGCTTCAGTTAATGGTACAATACCAACACCTTTAGCACCTATAGCCACGAATTTTTCTTTTGCTGATGGTAAAAATTTAGCATGGTTGTATCTATATTATTCTCCATCCCAAACGCGTTTCTTTTTATATGCGGTAACGAGACTTTCTGTTTTAGGAAATGTTACAAATACTGCATTTGAAATTGAGCCTTCTGCTGTTTCTTTAGATACAGCATCAGCTTCTAAAAAAGAAATACCAAACAATTTTTTAAGTTCAGCTTTAATTTTACCTAGACTTCAGACAGATGCTGTCTTCAATAAATTTAGAATAGATTACCCTGATACATTACCAGATTACGTATCAGTTTTAAAATTAGAAGATGATGACGCAGATGAATTCCCAGAGTTAAACGGAAATGATCCATATTGGATAGTGTCCTACCAAGATTTGAACAATTTTGATGCAAGTATGTTTTGTTTTGTGAATTCTGAAAACCAAGATGTATTGTGCATTCGTTTATCTGATTTAACAAGTGTTGCTGACCAAACTTCTAATACTTCAAAAATATTAGTTTCTCCAAACCCTGTTCAAGGAAGTATGGCTGCTGTTCAGTTACCAAAACTTTTCCCAAATGGAACCTTGTATTTGTACAATTCTATTGGTGAATTGGTTGGTGATTTATCTAGATACTTACGTACATCACAATTATCAATCCCAATTTCAACTTCTGGATTACAATCTGGAATGTATTATTTACGACTTCAAGATGGAATTACTACATTTACAACCCCTATTGTGATTCAATAATTTTTTCTTTTTATGTCAACAAATAGAATGTATACAACATTAAGACAAACCGATCCTAATGTCTATTCCGCTGTAGCAAAGGAATGGCATCGACAGCAGGATAAAATCGAATTAATTGCCAGTGAAAATTTCACTTCGTTATCTGTTATGGAAGCACAAGGTTCCGTTCTAACCAATAAATATGCCGAAGGATATCCTGGCAAGCGTTATTATGGCGGTTGTGAATATGTTGATCTTGCCGAAAATCTTGCTATCGACAGACTAAAAAAACTGTTTCATGTTGAATATGCCAATGTTCAACCACATAGTGGCTCATCTGCAAATATGGCTGTCTATTTTACATATTTAAAGTTTGGTGACACAGTTCTTGGAATGAATCTATCTCACGGCGGTCACCTTACCCACGGTTCTCCAAATAATTTTTCTGGAAAATTTTATAACTTTGTTGATTATGGAGTTGACAAAGTAACTGGTTTAATTGACTACAATATAGTTGAAGAAATGGCTGTTAAACATCGTCCGAAGATGATAACAGTTGGTGCCTCTGCATATTCAAGAAACATTGATTATAAAGCTTTCCACGATATTGCTAAAAAGGTTGATGCTTTTTTAATGGCAGATATTGCCCATCCAGCAGGATTGATTGCCAAAGGTCGATTAGATTCTCCCATTCAGTATTGCGATATCATAACCTCTACAACCCACAAAACATTACGTGGACCACGTGGTGGTTTAATCATAATGGGACATAATTACGAAAACCCATTTGGATTGGTTGCTCCAAAATCTGGACGTAGAAAATTAATGGGTGAATTGTTAGATTCTATGGTAATGCCAGGAATACAAGGTGGACCATTAATGCACGTAATTGCAGCTAAAGCAGTAGCCTTTGGTGAAGCCTTAACAGATTCTTACAATGATTACACTATTCAAGTAGTTAAAAATGCTAGGGCACTTTCCAATGCTTTACAAAAATTTGGTTTTGAGATAATAAGTGGCGGGACAGATAATCACCTAATGTTAGTAGATCTTCGTAATAAAAACATCACAGGAAAAGAAGCCGAAATTGCTCTAGATGCATCTGGAATCACTTGTAATAGGAATGGGGTTCCCTTTGATACACAATCTCCATTAATTACTTCTGGTATCCGATTAGGTTCTGCAGCTATGACTTCTCGTGGTATGGAAGAAGTTGATATGGCTCAAATTGCTGAATATATTAACAAAGTAATCAACAATTATGGTAATGTTGATTTATACAGAAGTATCAAGGAAGAAGTGAAGATTTTTTGTTCCTCAGCACCACTTTACCCTGAAGTTGAACTACTAGTTGAACATTGATTTAACAACGAATTTAGCAACAAAAAGCCCCATTGATTATATCATTGGGGCTTTTTGTTGTAAAATTCAAGTATTCATTCTATTGAATTTTAACAAATCTCGTTACAACAGAATTGTTTTTCGATACAATATAATAAATTCCAGCAGGGAAATTGGCAACTGAAATCACCGAAGAATTTGAAACTATTCCTTCCCAAACCTTTTGCATTCGTACATTTAATATTGAATATTGTTCTTCTGCCAAAAGTCCAGAAAAACGCACTTCATCATTTACTGGATTTGGTGAAATTGAGATAATTGATTTCCATTCTGATTTATCTATAACACTTGTATGAATTTTTTGGGAATATGCCCCAATAGAACGTGATGAACCATCAAAGGAAACATTGTTAAAACCATGGGACGGTTTTATAACATTTATACCACTACTATTAACTATGTTTTCAAACGATGGAATACCATTTGAATCTATAATTTCTGGATCTATCAGAAGTCTTCCTGGTTCGTTAGAAGGAGTGTTTGGCATCCACTGAGCATTTTTAGGGTTAAACCATGCATTATGTGAAATAGAGAATGAACTTGCATCGGTGTTCGGACCAATATTCAACGCTGGTTGACCTGTAGTAGGCATCACAATCAAATTGTTTTTAATTGTATTATTCGAACAAGTAATAAATCGAGTATCTGAAGTCTCCTGTAAAATTCTAAATGCCCAAGTGACAGGATTTAAAATCGTGTTATTTATAACTTCACAATCGATAGCTGTTGCAAAAGTAATTGGAGCTTTTGAACCTCGAAAGACATTTGAATATACATTTACTCGTTTAGCTTCATAATCCGCATTTAATGGTCTAAAATAAGGCGTTCCTGTACTTCCACCAATATTGATAGTTCTATCAGTTGAATTGATAAAAAGATTTCGATTTATATCAATATCGTTACTTCCACCTTTAGCTTGAATGGCGTACGAACCAGATTTATCAAAGTAGTTATCATCTATAACCCCAAAATGACATCCAACTAAATCAATTCCAATCCCATTAACTGGACCATTCAAAAACACACAATTGTATATTGAAAAAGAATCAACACCTGCCATTTTTATCATATTACTAGGACCAGTTGTATTCATCGATAACCAAGTACAGTTTAGAATAACAACATTGTGGGTTGGTGTATCGTAAGTACCACCATCGTCGATACTTAAAGAGTTACCCGTTTGATCTTCAAATTGTAAACCATTGATTCGAATGTATTCAACATCGACTAAATAAAATGCAGCACCACCACCACGGAATACTACATTTTCATTCGGAGCTGCAAGGATAGTTACCCAATTTTCTGAAGTCCCTTTTAGATTTTCTCTGTACGAATTACCACTATAAACTCCTTCTCGCAATAAGATAGTGTCTCCAGCAATTGCTACAGATAAGGCTGGCTGAAATATTGAAAACTGTTTACCTTGACCAACTTCTAAAATTCTAGTATGTACAGTGTAATTAGTAATCATTAATACTATTAAGAGAAAAAGTATCTTCATTTTTACATTTGTAATGTAATGTTTTGAAAAAGAGTTGTAAGCGAATATTTAACTTTGAAACGTATGTTGATTTCAGTAACACAACAAGGAAGGATAAGATACAAGACCTTCAATTTTTACCATAGTTTTTCGTAATTAATTATATTATATACTATGGTATACAAAAAATTCATATCTTTGTTTCGTTACCGAAGTTAAAACTTCAAGTAAATATTCCTAACTACAATTAAAAAATCTATGCAATTACGTTTACTTTATTTACTCTTTCTAACACTTGGATTGTTATTTTCCTTTGTTGAAAACACCTTTTCACAAACTGTACCTCGTTCTACACGTGGAACAGAATTTTGGGTTTCTTGGCCTGATAATAAAAGTCCTGGCAATGATGCTACTAACTGTAATGTTTATATTTTTGGGACTAGGCCAACATCTGGTACAATTAAATTTGCAAATATTCCAAATTTTGTTGTAAATTTCAGACTAAATGACACGAATAACTTTTTTCACTCTGAAACTCTTTTGTTTCCGCAAGAAGTTGTACTTTCAGAATTAACTGAAACGAAAGGTGTAATTGTAGAAGCAAATGATAGTGTAAATGTTTATGTAACTTCCTTAGCTGATACTCAGGGGCTAGATGCTACTATTGTTTATCCAACATCTGCTCTTGCTCGAGATTATTATGTAATTGCAAGAAAAGAAGGAACCGCACAAACACAATTCTTGGTAGTTTCACCAAAAGACTCAACCCGTGTAGAAATTACACCTACTGCAACTACAGAAGAAGGGAAATCACCAAACATTCCGTTTACAATAACCTTACAGCGTGGGCAAACTTATATGGTTCGAAGTGACGGAGATTTAACGGGAAGTAGAGTACGATCTATTGGTACTGCATTTTGTAACCCAATCTCGGTATTTGCCGGTTCTCCTCTAACTACTGTTGGTGGTTGTGCCCCACCCAGTTTTATGTGGGAACAAATGCCCCCAGATGCAGTTTTAGGTACTGGTTATGTTGTACCATTGTATCCAAACACTTCAGGTTCTATTATTCGAGCAATGGCAATATACCCTGGAACTATAATCCGGCTCGATGGAGTTAATCAAGGAATGCCAATCACAACTGGACAATTTAGAGAAATGGTTGTTGATTCTGCAGTGTATGTAAACTCAAATAAGCCTTTTCTTTTAGCACACTTTACACGTGGTGGTGGATGCGCTCCCGCTACTCCTTCTGTGCCTACAATGACAATTTTAAGTGCTATTACTCAACTACAACGCCAAGCAAGTATTTACCCACCCGTAGGAAATCAATTTCAAGTAACAGATTCTTCTACTTTAAATATAGTTGTTAAATATGATGAACGTGGAGTAACACGAATTAACAATTTTCCCGTAAATATTGGAGCTTGGAGAATATTACCGGGAAATCCTTTATTCGCCACTTATCAACGAAAAGTTGCTGCTGATGAACGAATTAGAATTTTTCATGATATGAGTGGATTTACAGCCTCTATTCATGGATCTATAAATACACAAGGTTTTGCAATGTCTGCAGGTGGAAATTTCTCTCAAACAATTGTAGGTGGATTAGATACCGCAGGAATTTTTGGAAAAACTACATTTTGCAAGGGAGAAGTTGCAAATTTCAAAGCTAATTCCGATACCACTGCTGGTTCGTTCCGTTGGGAATTTGGAGATGGAGGAGTTGATACAGGCAAAACTGTTTCGCATGTTTATCAAAACCCCGGAGACTACTTCTTACGCTTAATTATTTTCCGTGGAGCATTTTGTGCCTATGACACCAATAGAAGACTCATTACCGTTAGAAATGCTCCTATTGCCGATGCTGGAAGTAGAGCCTCAATTTCTCT
>Ga0105049_10001109_pt1 | contig 31463 bp, 26 predicted proteins | sample MAT06_FD_78087 | JGI IMG/M metagenome (GOLD analysis project Ga0105049, IMG submission 78087) | Freshwater microbial communities from Lake Fryxell liftoff mats and glacier meltwater in Antarctica - MAT-06 | ecosystem: Environmental > Aquatic > Freshwater > Ice > Liftoff microbial mat | place... | reverse complement strand
TCCATACATCTTCTGGTGCCGAAAAATATTCGCGCCGATCATTCGGTAAATGCTGCAACTTGGTCAGTCGCCACGACTCCAATTCTTTCAGCCCCATACTCACGTTAGAGCGTGAAAACTGCAACGCATCCGCAATCTCATCCGCATTCAGCGGCCGCGCCGACACAAACAACAGCGCATAAATTTGCCCCACCGTACGGTTTATGCCCCAACGACTGCCCATTTCACCGAAATGAAGAATAAATTCTTGCGCGAGGGGAGTGAGATTCATATTGTCTTCCTTCTGTATTTTCAGTAACTACTGAAAGTATAGGAGGTTTTGGAAAAAATGCAAGCAACACTACAATAATTGAAGGTCTATATCTGTTGCGGATTTTGGGGCATAAATTGCTGGAGAGGCGCTTTGCTATCGGGTGTTGAAATACAATGGACTTAGCAATATTTAACCGCTGATGGACGCAAATTTGCGCTGATTTGCACGGATAAAACCCGCATCTAGTGACAGAAATTCAGCATTCTGTGCGAAGCTTAATTAGCTGACAAAGCACCGCCATTGGAGACCGCAACGATTGGGCAAGATTAAACACGAACAAAATGAGCAGAGCAGCACTCAACTATGTAATCAGCGGCATCCGCATTAGCCGTTGCCCCATTCGTATCACTTTGCCTGTTGTGATCTCATCACAAAGCGTAAACCCTTTCGGCGCAAACACGATGATGGTGGAGCCGTGCTCAAACCAACCTAACTCCACGCCTTTTTCAATATCCGCTTGGCAGGGAATTTTTTTGGTGCCGCGATAGCGTAGATGAAACAAGATATTCAAGAAATGTAATCGAATGCTCGCCACCAACACGGCAGCCACCGGAACTAACGTAATGCGATAAGGCTGATGCCGATAATCAATTTCGATTACCGCACGTTCATTTTTACAAAATAGACGTTCGACTCGTTTTAGCGCAATCGGATTCACATTCCACGTGTCGCCAGATACGTAAGTTACATGTTTGACGCGGCCATCAATTGGCGCATGAAAGCGGTGATACATAGCGGACGTTAAACGCAGCGTGACATAGCAGCCGTCCCGATAGGTCTCCGCGAGCGTTTTACTACCGAGCAAATCGTGAAGCGTGTACGGAAAGCCTTTGGTTTGAAAAACCACAGTGCCTTCAACCATGCCGCTTGCCCCTACAATGGCGTCACACGGTGATGCCATTACATCTTTGGCTTGATCGATGACCCGTGCACCTTCTTTAAGCTGCCGTGTAAAACAGTCATGCAGACTGGTGAATGATTTTTTACGCGCATCGCTTAAATCTAGATGGGCAAAAAATTTCCACGCGCCAATGGATAGATCACGCACTAACGGATGTTCAATCTTGCTAAACCAGCCCATGAAGCGCGTGAGCGTAATGCGCGGTATGCGGTTGGTTAATAAAAAATTAAGGTCTTCGTGCTGTAAAAGGCGATCCCGCCATTTCGTCCACGTGTTCGTGCTGTTAGGTGTAGCGGGCAAGCTAGATTTTCGATTGGCGGCATTCATATTAGTGTCAACTTTGCGGCGTATATATATGCGTTAGGAAACTGATGAGTTAAAAAATAATCGCATAAGGATATGACATGGATGAGACGCTGACATTGAAAACGGCTGGTCTGGCGGCACTGGTCGCTGTGCTCATAAGGACGCTGCCAAGAATCAAACGAAGACTGGAGTTATCCATGGCGAAACATCCATCGCTAACTGGGCATTCACGCGTGGCGAAACGAGTGGCACGAATGTTGCCTGGGTATAGCTACGATGAAGCCACATTTTTTGCCTCTGACGATGCGCCAGCGGAGGTTATCGCCCGCCGTCGTCAAGCACTCACGCGTTTGTCAGTGCTCTTTGCGGCGCGTTTCCCGAAGTCGCTCGCGATGACCAAACAGGCTAGCGTGCTCATTTCTGATCTGCAATTTACCGGCACCTACCGCGTGCCATATCAATACAGCGCTTATCTTAATGAACATTTGAAGTCGGGCAGTTTTATTGCAGCCTCCAGCGGCGTAACCTTCACGGACTTGGATGGCAATACATTTTTTGACCTTACCGGTTCCTATGGCGTAAATGTATTTGGCGTGGACTTTTATAAATCTTGTATTGCGGACGGTTGTGCACGGGTTGCGCAAATTGGCCCTGTACTTGGCTCGTATCATCCGATTGTTGCGTCTAACGTCGAGAAGCTGTGCGCTATTTCCGGTATGGACGAGGTCTCGTTTCATATGTCGGGCACAGAGGCGGTAATGCAAGCAGTGCGGTTGGCGCGATACCACACAAAAAAAACTCACTTGGTTCGATTTTGCGGCGCCTATCACGGCTGGTGGGAGGATGTGCAGCCAGGCCCTGGTAACCCAGTTGCGCCGCGAGATACCTACACACTTAAAGAGATGGATGACGACACGCTAAAGGTATTAAGCACCCGGCGTGATATCGCCTGCGTACTGGTAAACCCGCTGCAAGCACTGCATCCGAATAAAAATGCGCCCAGCGACACGTCGCTGGTCGATAGCGGTCGATCAGCTAACTATGATCGCCGTGCCTACACATATTGGTTGAAGTCGCTACGCGGCGTGTGCAGCAAACACGGCATCGTGCTGATTATTGATGAAGTCTTTGTAGGCTTCAGGTTGGCCTATGGCGGTGCGCAAGAGTACTTTGGCGTAAATGCCGATATGGTCACCTACGGAAAGACGCTCGGCGGTGGTTTTCCGGTCGGCGTGGTCTGCGGTAAGCGGGAATGGATGCGCCGTTTCAAGCCAGCGCGACCGGCTGACATTTGTTTCGCACGTGGTACATTTAATTCGCATCCATATGTAATGGGTGCAATGCAGGTATTTTTGGAACACATCGAAACACCCGACGTTAGCGCCATCTACGCCAATCTGGATGTCATTTGGGATTCGCGTAGAGACATGCTCAATCAACGTTTGCTGGAAGCAGGCTTACCCATAAGCATCGCCAATATGTCGTCTATTTGGACGGTGAGTTACACGAAACCCTCGCGCTATAACTGGATGCTGCAATATTATTTGCGAACCGAGGGACTAGCGTTAAGCTGGGTTGGTACGGGTCGATTTATCTTTTCACTTAATTACAACGACGCCGACTTTAATGAGGTCGTGGAGCGATTTGTGCGAGCAGCCACCGCGATGCAATCTGATGGCTGGTGGTGGCAAGGCTCGCCACTGACTAACAAAATAATTAAGCGCAATCTCTTGCGTGAGATGCTGGCGGTGCGACTGGGCTGGCAGCGCTAATTCAAGTTGCAAAACTTAGAAAAATTGCAACGAGCGCGATGATGAAGCCCAAGCTGACGTCGCGCCCGCTGCGAATTATGTGGATTACGTAAATTCAACCAAGATTTTCAATTAGGCGTCCCTCCGCGACTATTTGAGTGCTATCGGACTATTGTTGGCGTCCTACCTGTTTCTTCCTCTTGAATAGCTCGCTATTCATTCGTCAGTCAACAGAAAATACACGCAAAAATAGCCTCGTTATTATCTCAAACCCTAATGGAAAATTTCGGTTCAACAATCAATCTCACCCATGTTTGTGGTGCGTATGCAGCATCGGATCAATTAACTGCCCGCGCAAAAGATATAGCGGTGATTTGTAATAGAGTTTGATGTCATGAAAAGGGTCAGTCAAAATTTTGATTGCCCAAACGATACCGGTCTTAATGTCATAGATAAAAAATAAATGTACAGTGCGAAAAATTAGGCCGCCTAAGCCAATTGCGAGCCACATCAGCCCCGTTTGACGAACAAATTCAGACGTATTTTGAGCCGACACAAACTGACCCAGCAGTGTGGGATCGACGTACAGCAGCAGCGGCGACAACGCCCATATCGTCATCAGTACAACTTTGCGACTGAGGTTATAGCCAACCTTAATCTCCTCTTTATGATCATGCGTTGCCTGATTCACATGGTCGTAGCCTTTTGGTTCAAAGAAAAAATGTCCCGCTTGACGACTCGTCATCGCCACACACCACGCCAGCAAAGCGGCAATAGCAGGGTCGCTAAACATGAGGCCATAGGCCACAACAAAGCTAGTGGCACTTAATAAATGCAGCGCCTGATTGATGCGACTGTGATGATAGTACCGATGATCATCCATGCGCTGAATATGTAACTGACGAAATAATTCTCTCAAGTGACTCTCCTGTGCTGAATCATAATTGTTGATAAGCAGTTTTGATAATTTTGGTTTGATAATTTTCTACACACAACTAAATAGTGACAAGCTGCCATGACGAAACAGTGACCAATTAGTGACAGTTCATTGACGCTATCGTGAAGGCCAATGTCGCCCAAACGTCATCAAAATGTTATGTGTGCGATGCAACATCACCACATGACAAATGACATTGAATTTAATTCGCGTGACATCGTAGTTGACGAGTTGCCAACACAACGGCGTCAGCTACGACTGGCGGTAGTCACCGAAACCTATCCGCCTGAAATCAACGGGGTTGCGTTAACGATCGCGAGATTTGTCGAAGGCTTACGCACCCTCGGCCACGAAGTGCAACTAGTCCGGCCGCGTCAGGCTAAATCTGATGCGGCAGAGGAGCAGGAAGTGTTGATGCGGGGCTTGCCGATACCGCGTTACCCCCATTTAAAAATGGGATTGCCCGCAAAAAATGCGTTAGTCAACCTTTGGAGTCATCAGCGACCCGACGTAGTGCATATCGTGACCGAAGGTCCGCTCGGTTACTCCGCTTTGCAGGCAGCGTTGAAATTAGAGCTGCCTGTCACATCGGACTTTCGCACGAATTTTCATGCCTACAGTGGGCACTACGGTATCGGTTGGTTAAAGCGCCCTATCTTTGCCTACTTACGTAAATTTCACAATCGTACGCTTTCGACAATGGTGCCGACCGATGCATTAAAACAAGAATTGCATAAAGTCGGCTTTCAGAATTTACGGGTGGTTGCCCGAGGTGTTGATACTGCATTATTTAATCCATTCAAACGTTGCGAAGCACTTCGTCGCTCATGGGGTGCAGATGCGACGACACCGGTGGCAATCTATGTTGGCCGTATTGCGTCAGAAAAAAACCTCGGAGCGCTGGAGTTGGCATTTAGGGCAATAGCCGCAAAAGCACCGCGCGCAAAATTAATCGTCGTCGGCGATGGCCCGCAACGCAGTGATATGCAAACACGATTGCCAAGCGCGATTTTTTGCGGCCTTCAGCACGGTGAAGACCTCGCCAAACATTATGCTTCCGGGGATATTTTTCTATTTCCGAGCATCACGGAAACCTTCGGCAACGTCACCCCTGAGGCAATGGCGAGCGGACTTGCGGTAGTGGCATATGACTATGCTGCCGCGGCACAATTGATTGTAAATGACGTGAGCGGTAAGTTAGTACCATACAACAACACAAATGCATTTGTGAGCGCTGCTGTCGATGCCGTGAGCAATATGGAGCGCATTGGCGGCTGGAAAATCGCCGCTCGACAAACGGCGGAAATGCTCAACTGGGAGCGACTTGTCCGCGAGCTTGAAGCCGTTTTTTATCAAGCAAGCGCAACAACTCAACAAGTTTCGACGTGCACCACATCGAACGAATTTAAGTTCAGTGGAAACCCAAAAAACTTGGCGCACAAAAACTAATACTGTCATCGTCTCGTCATATCGAAAATGTAAAAAGGTAGTTGTAGTGACGTTGGCCTCCTCCCCAATCCTCAATTGTTTCGTGCAAGGGGCAATTTTTTAAGGTTGGGTTTTTAAAACGGTGAACTTTGTTTCACCGTTTTTTTTCGTCCGCATTATGCGAATGCCGTTGTCATCAAAGCATCACTAAATTGCAATGTTTACGACACACCGCCCCTCTAATCTTACAGTCACTTTCAACAGTAAATAAGTTTGAGGAGGCATCATGCAAAATCAGCAACCGCAGCCCACCAAGTTTGCGTCAGCCGCTAAAGCAACGTCAAAAAAACGGTACGCGACATCAGTCGCTCGCACCGCACATGAAGTCGAAGAAGCGCAACGTTTGCGCTATCGAGTTTTTTTTGAGGAGTTGGGCGCTAGTGCCGCACGTTCACCAATGCTGAACGCTGATGGTGAACGCGATGTTGATGCCTATGACCAAGACTGCGACCATTTGTTGGTACGTGATATCGATAGCGGTATAGTTGTTGGCTGCTATCGCATCATGCGGCCTGAAACAGCACGACGGCGCGGCGCGTTTTACTCTGATAGTGAATTTGACTTAAGCCGTCTTGCCAACATTCGCGCATCAACCGCAGAAGTCGGTCGCGCCTGCATCCATCCTGACTTTCGGTCTGGCACAGTCATTATGTTGCTATGGTCTGGGCTGGCACGTTACATGGTAGAAAACAAAATTGAGTATGTCGTTGGCTGCGCGAGCATTCCGCTAGCCGATGGTCATGACAATGCAGTACAGGTTTATCAACAAGTGGCGAAAAAATATCTAGCACCAGCAGAATATCGCGTGTTTCCGACGATACCGTATCCAATTGGTGACATGCCGCTTGACGATAATTTGGTGGCACTACACAAACCACGCATTCCCGCGTTGATAAAAGGCTATACGCGTCTTGGCGCTTGGATAGGTGGTGCGCCAGCTTGGGATGCTGACTTTAATACGGCAGATATATTTATCTTGTTACCGTTGTCACGGATGTCCCAAGCCTACGCCAAGCATTTCTTTGGTGATGCGCACGCCGCATAAAAATCGCGGCGCACTAGGGAGCGCGGTGCGCAAGTGACAAGGTATTTAAAACGCTTAGTCAATATTCGTGCCGGCGTGATCAAGCAGAGTCAGTTTTGACAAATAGTGGCGATCCAAACGCCAGTCGTCGATCAGCCCTAGGGCTAATTTAAATGCTTCACGATTTAATTCATATAACGAGTGCAGTTGATACGGTGCATTTGTCTCGAGTGCAACGGCTAATGCCATTAGCGCCTTTGAGTCGTCTGATTCGGGTCTCACCGAAACGAACTTTGCTACTTTTTTAATATTATTCATATTTGTCCTGAGTGCACTATAAAAAATCAATGCCAAATTTTAACAACCAAGTGCAGTCTTAAAACTGTCATATAAAACTATTTTTCATTGGGGGAAACAATTGCCTTGAACGTCACAGAAATCGCAAAAAACTGTCACATCTACTTAGTGTTTGCTCACTATCATATGCTTTCATGAATACGCGTCCGTTCACATGCAATTAGTCATTTTTCGCCGTGAGGATAATCATGTTTGATGGCACACCAGAACAGTCGTGTTATAAAAATACTAGCGATGAGGAGCCTGCGAAGCGTGATGGTTTTCCTATGCAGCCGACAGAAGTCATACCCATCATGCGCTTTCGCACAATTTGGATATCCGATATTCATCTCGGCACAACCGGCTGCCAAGCGGAGCTCTTGCTCGAATTTTTAAAGCACACGGAGTCAAATGACCTGTATCTCGTCGGCGACATCATTGACGGTTGGCAGCTCAAGCGCAAATGGTACTGGCATCGCCATCACAATGACGTGGTGCAAAAAATTTTACGCAAAGCCCGTAAGGGCACTAAAGTTACCTTTGTCGCTGGCAATCACGATGAGTTTTTGAGGCAATTTTTAGGCTTGGCATTTGGCGACATCATCATTGTAGATGAAGCGATACACGTCACAGCGCAGGGTAAACGCTTGCTGGTTTTGCATGGCGATCAGTTCGACGCGGTAGTGCAATGCGCAAAGTGGTTAGCGCGTATTGGTGATTGGCTATATGGGGTTGCGCTCGACATGAACCGTTGGCTCAACGCGATACGCCGTCGCATTGGCAAGCCCTATTGGTCGTTTTCGCAGTACCTAAAGCATCGCGTCAAAAACGCCGTGAACTATATTAATGCGTTTGAAGAAGCAGTTGCCTTTGAAGCCAAAAAGCGCGGCATGGATGGCGTGGTGTGTGGCCACATTCACCGCCCAGAGATACGTGATATTAACGGCATTACCTACTGCAATGACGGCGATTGGGTCGAAAGTCTTTCTGCGCTGGCGGAGACTGAGGCTGGCGAATTGAAAATTATTTACTGGCATGATGTTCAGGCATGGTGTCAGCAACATAGCCAAAAACCACGTGGGGCACACATGTTAACTAGCGCTGAAGGCTCAACCGTTTGGGTAAGCGAGCCGCTCGGGGTTGAGTGTTGAGCCGACAGTGAGGCAATACTGAGCCGCCACTGAGTCACCACCTGTAAGCTAATAACTGCACGGCAGCGAGCTGGCGCACACGGCGTGGCCTACGTTAAACCGAGATTTTCCATTAGGCGTCCCTTCGCAACTGTTTGAGTGCTAACGAACTATTGTTGGCGTCTTTCCTGTTTCTTCCTCTTGAATAGCTCGCTATTCATTGGTCAGTCAACCGAAAATACACGCAAAAATAGCCTCGTTGTCATTTCAAACCCCAATGGAAAATCTCGGTTAAATTAAATCTGGGCAAATTGCGGCTCGCAAAACTACCGGATAGGTACTCTCATTTTCGCCAACCTCCTCGCCAATTCGATTGGAGAGCCACCAAACAGCGGCCTTACGAATGGTAAGATTTTGCTCTTCCCCATAGAGCAAAAATGCCGCAAGCCGTCCAAGTACTGGTTGGTGGCCGACGATAACGACCGGATGGCGATTAGTTGGCCAGTCAGCAGCAATCAAATACTGCGCCGCGCTTGCACCCACGCAGAGCTCGTCTTTAACACTAACCTTGCGGGTATATTTACCACCTAATGCATCCGCAGTTTCAACCGCGCGAAGGGCGGGACTGGTGATAATTTTTGCGCCATGGGGTAGGCGTCTGTCAAGCCATGCTGCCATCGCGACGGCTTGCTTACGACCTTTTCCCGTGAGTTTTCGCTTATGGTCCGTCTCGGCTGAAGAATGTGCGTCTGCATGTCGCCACAAAATTAAGTCCATATTCACTCCTTTTTTTGCATCGTCAATGACCCATATGACGCTGTCATGACATGGCTTACAAATGTTGGGTGGTGTGCATCCGTTTTAAGCAATTAAAACAACAATTTTGCAATCTAGCGCCTGTCACGTTGCTGTCACATTAGCTTTGTAGAGTGCGTTTAGAACAAAAAATTTACGTTAACAACACCCTGTATTTTTTATGGAGAACTAAAGATGAAATTAAACAAATTTATGGCGGGCTTCGTGGCCTCGGCGAGTGTACTTTTCGCCACCGCTGTAGCAGCCACTGATATCACCGGCGCAGGTGCAACTTTCCCATTCCCAATCTATGCAAAATGGGCGGAAGATTACAAAAAAGCCACTGGCGCTTCGATGAATTACCAATCGATTGGCTCTGGTGGCGGCGTGCGTCAGATCATTGCTAAAACAGTTGATTTTGGTGCGACCGATGCGCCGCTTAATAAAGAAGCGCTCGACAAAGACGGCTTGGTGCAGTTTCCGGCGATCATCGGTGGGGTGGTGCCAATTGTAAATATCGAAGGCATAACGCCTGGCCAAATCCGCTTAACCGGAACTGTTTTGGCAGATATTTTCTTGGGCAAAATCAAAGTTTGGAATGACGCGGCATTAACAGCGCTCAACCCTGGCGTGAAATTACCAGCTGACCCAATCACCGTGGTACGCCGTTCTGATGGTTCTGGCACCACATTTCTATTCACCGACTATCTTTCAAAAGTAAGCCCTGACTGGAAAAAAGAAGTGGGTGCGGCAACAGCAGTGAAATGGCCGGAAGGTGTGGGCGGCAAGGGTAACGAAGGTGTTGCCGCCTACGTGCAGCGCATCAAAGGCTCTATCGGCTACGTGGAATACGCCTACGCCAAGAAAAATAAAATGTCACACACCGCCATGCGTAACCGCGACGGTAACTTTGTGCAGCCGGATGACTTAACGTTTCAGGCGGCATCCGTTGGCGCGGAGTGGGCAAAAGTACCCGGTATGGGCGTGGTGCTAACAGACCAAGTTGGTAAGGACTCGTGGCCGATGTCTGGTGCCTCATTTATCTTGATGCACAGAAGCCAAGCCAACGCCGACAAAGGCCTAGCGGTATTAAAATTCTTTGATTTCGCATTCAAAAATGGCGACCAAGCCGCGACTGCACTCGACTATGTGCCAATTCCTGATGCAGTGGTAAAGCTTGTCACAGATATGTGGAAAGCTGATTTGAAAGCTGCCAACGGTCAAACGATCTGGAAGTAAATCGGTACTCGATCGTCTATTCGTAAAAAGCAGTCGTGTTCGTTGGAAAAATGCCGCAATGTGAGACCAGCATTGCGGCGTTTTTGTCTCAGAATTTCTCGCAAGTAAATTTTCGCTGACGCGCTACAATATACGCGCTCCTTTGGGCTGCTGTAATGGGTCGCTGTCAAAGATCGCTGTTATGGACACAACGCCATGAGCACAAACGATATCAGTCAAACAACAAACTCAACTGCACTGAGAGCGAATTACGTGTCTAGAGAACAAGAATTAGCAGCTATTGCGCGCCGCTTAAAGCGCCAGCGTTGGCAAGATTGGGCGTTTCGTAACACCACATTATTTTTTGCCCTATTTGTACTGGCGATGCTCGGTGGCATCATTGGCTCGCTGATCGCTGGCTCATATCCAATATTTCAACAGCTAGGGTTCGGTTTTATAACCAGCCGCGAGTGGAATCCTGTTACTCAAGAATTTGGCGCACTAAACGCCATTTTTGGCACCCTCGTGACTTCATTTATTGCGCTACTCATCGCCGTGCCTATTAGTTTCGGCATTGCGATATTCTTAACTGAGCTATGCCCGGCTTGGCTCAAGCGCCCGCTCGGCACCGCCGTTGAACTACTCGCGGCTATTCCCTCCATCATTTACGGTATGTGGGGATTATTTGTATTCGCGCCGATTTTCGCGGATTACATCCAGCCTTTTTTGAATAAATATCTTGGTGACATTCCCGGCATTGGTTTGCTATTTCAGGGCGCACCGATGGGTATTGGCATGCTGGCCGCCGGCATTATCTTGGCGATAATGGTGATCCCGTATATTGCGTCGGTGATGCGCGATGTGTTCGACGTCGTACCCGGCGTGATTAAAGAATCCGCCTATGGGCTGGGTGCCACAACATGGGAAGTAGTACGCAATATCGTGTTGCCATACACAAAAGCTGGTGTAGTGGGCGGCATTATGTTGGGCTTCGGACGCGCGCTAGGCGAAACAATGGCAGTCACATTTGTGATCGGCAACACCGCCAATATTGCGATTTCACTTTATGAACCAGGCGCCTCTATTGCCTCTACCATTGCCAATGAATTCGCGGAAGCCAGCGCGGGGCCACACATCGCGGCCTTGATTGGCTTGGGCTTAGTGTTATTTTTAATCACGTTTATTGTGTTGGCACTGGCCAAGCTGATGTTGATGCAGTTAGCCAAAGGCGAAGGAGCGCGCACATGAGTGAGCGAAATCAAGCAAGTCCTACCAGCAGTATTTATAAGCGTCGCCTGCTCATCAATCGGCTAGCGCTTATCCTTGCGCTCGTCGCCATGGCCATAGGCATGTTCTTTTTATTGTGGATATTGTGGGTGCTGGTAAGCAAAGGCATCGGCGGCATTAACCTTGCCGTATTTACCGAGATGACGCCACCGCCAGGCAGTCCAGGTGGATTGGCTAATGCGATATTCGGTAGCGTGGTAATGGTAGGTGTAGCAACGTTCGTTGCCACGCCGATCGGTATTTTGGCGGGTATTTATCTCGCTGAATTTGGTAAGCAGGGTTGGGTTGCGCCGGTTACCCGATTTGTTAATGATATTTTGTTATCTGCGCCATCCATTATTTTGGGCTTATTTATCTATGCCATTTACGTGGCAAAGGTGCAGCATTTTTCTGGCTGGGCGGGTTCGTTTGCGCTAGCACTTATTGCCATACCGGTGGTTGTTCGCACCACCGAGACCATGCTGCTGCTGGTGCCATCAAGCTTACGTGAAGCCGCGGCTGCACTCGGTGCACCACAATGGAAAATTATTACGTTGATCGCCATGCGTGCCGTGAGTGGCGGCGTAATTACCGGCGTGCTACTAGCAGTGGCACGTATAAGTGGCGAAACCGCGCCGTTGCTATTCACCGCACTCAACAACCAATTTTGGTCCGCAGATATGAACCAACCGATGGCAAATTTACCGGTGGTGATTTATCAATTTGCGATGAGCCCGTTTGAAAATTGGCAATCGCTCGCTTGGGCAGGTGCCATGCTTATTACCTTTACCGTACTGGCCATTAATATTTTGACCCGTGTGGTGTTTCGCCAGCGCACCTATTAATAAATTAGCCATTAGTTTTTAGTCTATTAGCACAACCAATATTGAGACCATCATGAATGCTGTTTTACAACCTGCTGAAGCGCCCGTAACAAGTGCGCCAAAAATCACGGTAAAAAATCTCAACTTTTTTTACGGCGGCTTTCAAGGCTTGAAGGACATCAACCTTAATATTTTGGAGCGCCGCATCACCGCTTTTATCGGCCCTTCCGGCTGCGGCAAATCCACTCTGCTGCGCACGCTTAACCGTATGTATGATTTGTATCCCGGTCAGCGTGCGGAGGGTGAGATTTTGATGAATGGCAAAAATATTTTGGATAAATCACAAGACGTAAATTTGCTGCGTGCGAAAGTAGGTATGGTGTTTCAAAAACCCACACCCTTCCCCATGTCGATCTACGACAATATTGCGTTTGGCGTGAAGCTCTATGAGTCACTCAGCAAAGCCGAAATGGATGAGCGTGTGGAGTGGGCGCTTAACAAAGCCGCTATTTGGGGTGAAGTGAAGGATAAGCTGAAGCAAAGCGGCTTATCGCTTTCTGGCGGTCAGCAACAGCGCTTGTGTATCGCACGTGCGGTGTTCGTTAAGCCGGAAGTAGTATTGCTGGATGAGCCAACATCCGCCCTCGACCCAATATCGACCGCCAAAATCGAAGAGCTGCTAAATGAGCTTAAAACCGACTACACCATTGCGATTGTTACCCACAATATGCAGCAAGCCGCACGCGTGTCTGACTTCACCGCTTACATGTATTTGGGCGACTTGGTTGAGTACGGTGTGACCGATGAAATCTTTATTAAGCCCAAGAAAAAAGAGACCGAAGATTACATTACCGGGCGGTTTGGGTAGTAGAAGCAAATATTAAAACGCTAGTACTAGCAAGCGTTTCCAAGCAAATGTGTGTCGAAATTCTCGTGGTTATTGCACTTTCCAAACCGCGATTTGCGTACGCTGTTTTAAGAAAATTCTGCAAAGTCTGACAACTGCGGCAGGCCTCTGCATCATGAGTCGTGCCGCGAGAAGTTTAATTAGCGAGCGGGCAAATTCCTCCGTGACTTCCACCATGGCGCTGCGGCATGCACGAGAGATTCGACCAGCATCAAAAATCCTAGCCAAGGCTGATACCCGTCGCCGTGAATGCACGGGGTAAATCTGTCATCGCCGCGACTTAATGCGTTGTCACAATGATTTGGATCCCAAAATTCAAATTAATGCACACCAATGACAATCCACGAATTTCCCTATTTTCATCACGCGTACCTGCGCAACGTTCGCCGCTTAGCCAGCGTATTAATCGCAGTTACCCTCATCAGTAATGTTGCTGCGGCTGAAATTAAAATCGGTGTGGTGATGGATCAATCCTCCATCAATTCAGATATTGGCCGCGACTACTTGGCGGGTGCGCGTGCTTTTTTTGACCACCACAACAGCTTCGCGAAGGAAGCGGACAAAATCACCCTGCTGGTCAAAGATGATGAAGGCATTCCTGCCAAGGCGGTGGAAGCCACACACACGTTAATTGAGCGTGATCGGGTTGTTGCGCTGTTTGGTTTTGTGGGTGATGAAAGCGTTTCCGCAGTGGCTAACGATCCCGTGTTCAAACGCGCCCGCATCACACTGTATGCGCCACTCAGTGGTAACACCGTCTCGGCGTTGCCAGACACTATTTTTTATGTGCGGCCAACCTACCGCGCTGAGGCTCGCTATCTTATTAACCACTTTAATTTGTTGGGAAACACTGATTTTTTAGTTATCAGTGCGGCTACACATGTTGGCGACAATTTATATGCACAAATTGCCGAGGAAGTCGTATTAAAAAAATTACGCACGCCCGCGCGCATCAATATTCCTAGCGACTATAAGGGGATGCGCGATATTGCGGCGCGCGTACTTAAGCGCAACCCGCAAGTGATTATTTTGGCAACGGACACAATTACCGCTGCTGAATTTGTGAAGAATTTTCGCCCTCTCGATAAGGGCACTAACATTGTTACATTCTCGACGGTGAACCATCGCACATTAATGGAATTAGCCAAGCCGGAATTTGCCGCCAGCACGATGATCACCCAAGTGGTGCCGCACCCAGATTTGCCGCTCTCAAAAGTGCAGGTTGAACATTTGCAATTGATGGCAAAGTATCGCGATGAGCCACCCTCACATGTCACGCTCGAAGGTTTTATCGCCGCTAAAAGTTTTGTTAACGCCATCACCAAAGCTAAGGCAACCACCCGCACTACCATCTTAGCCGCGCTCAGTGGCGAGCGACGATTTGATGTCGGCGGGATAACGCTAACGTTCACAAGTCTGAATGATCGCGGCTCCAAATTTGTTGAGCTCGCATTTTTACGCCGCTCAGGCAAATTAATTCAATAACGCTTGAAAGTATGAAGTGCAAGCAAGTCGGCTCATTTCAGCACTAATTGCACCAAGGCGCTTGCTAGGCAATGCGTTTTATTGTTTAACCGCACTTAATTAGCGCATATAAAAACTGAAATATTGCCGTCATGCCGGTGTCATCAATTGCTTCTAAATTGGTTGGTGAATCGTTATCAACCAGCCACCTACCCTTGAAGGAAGCAACATATGTCATACGATAAAAGCGCAGAAGATATTGTTACCAACTTAACCAACAATACACATATTGATGATGTCATTAACACGGCATTAGCCAACCCCAACCGCCGCCGTTTGATGGCCTCCGGCGCCGGTGCTGCTGCGCTTTCGTTCATCGGATTGACCGGTTGTAGCGACAGCAATGATTCGAACGTCATCACATCAGCGCCACCTGCACCAGTGCCGCCACCATCATCTGTTGCACCACCGAAAGCAACTGCATTAGGTTTTGCGGCCGTTCCAAAATCCCTCGCTGACACAGTCAGCGTACCTGCAGGCTACCAAGCCTCTGTGCTCTATCGCTTGGGCGACCCGATCAATGCATCCACTAGCGACTATCGTAATGATGGTACTGACACCGGCGCATCCCATGCATTTCGCGGCGGAGATCATCATGACGGCATGCACTTTTTTGGCATGTCAGCGACCGGCGCGTACGACCCAAACGCGATTGCGCGTGGCCTATTGTGTATGAATCATGAAGCCATCACACCCGCTTTTTTACACGCGAATGGCGTCACCAGCGTGAACGGCGTGCGCACCGTCAATGACGAAGTCATTAAAGAACTCAATGCGCACGGTGTCAGCGTGATCGAGGTCGTTAAATCAGGCAACACCTGGACCTACGTTCGTAGCTCCAGCTTTAATCGCCGCGTCACCACTAGTACAGAAATGTTGTTGTCAGGCCCAGCTGCACGCTCAGCATTTATGGTCACCCAATTCTCACCCGACGGTTCACGAACGCGCGGCACGGTGAACAATTGCGCACATGGCTACACCCCTTGGGGCACATACCTCACCTGTGAAGAAAATTACGCTGGCTATTTCCGCCGCGTAACGGCAACCGATAACATGAACCGCAGCGCAAAAGATCTCACCTCGTTTGCCCGTAACGGTGTGGGCGGCAATGGCCGCGAAGGTTGGGCCACCGCAGTCGCCACTGATGCCAGTGACACCACATTCTCACGCTGGAACACCATGAAAATTGGCGCCTCTGTCACTGGCAGTGATGACTTTCGCAACGTTTCAAACACCTACGGCTGGGTGGTAGAGATTGACCCGTTTAGCCCAACTTCCACGCCAAAAAAACGCACCGCATTAGGTAGATTTGGTCATGAAGGTGCCTGGCTCGGTAAAATTACCGTTGGTCAACCACTGGTTTGGTATATGGGCGACGATGCCCGTAATGAATATATTTATAAATTTGTATCTGATGCTAATTGGGACGCTGCTGACGCGACCCGTGGCGCCACCGCGGGTGACAAATATTTGGATGCAGGCAAACTCTATGTGGCTCGATTTAATGGTGACGCTACCGGCGAATGGCTAGAGCTTCGCTTTGGATTAGGTCCGGTGAATGCCACTAACGTAACTTACCCGTTTGCTAATCAAGCCGATGTGTTGGTCAACCCACGTCTAGCAGCCGATGCGCTGGGCGCAACCAAAATGGATCGCCCTGAGTGGGGTGCAGTCGATCCATTTAACGGTAGCGTCTACATGACGCTGACTAACAATAACTCCACCCTTCGCACTGTTGCATCAACAGATGCTGCGAACCCGCGCTCATACAATGACCCACGCATCACTGGCGCAAACCAGCGTGGCAACCCAAATGGACACATTATTCGCTGGGCTGAAGTATCCGGTAATCCGGCAGCGACTTTATTTGGCTGGGATATCTTCTTATTCGGGTCGCGCGCAGGCTCTGACCCGCGCACGGTGAATCTATCTGGCCTTACTGCAGCCAATGATATGTCGTCACCCGATGGCTTATGGTTTGGGGCTAATGGGCTATTGTGGGTACAAACTGACGACGGCGCCTTCACTGATGTGACCAACTGCATGATGCTCGCCGCCATACCTGGCAGCGTGCGTGATGGCACAACCGTGCAAGTGGTTAACACTGACGGCGTGAATACGAAAACCGTCACCACCTATGTCGGCGCGCAACTTGGCGAATCAAAGCTACGGCGCTTTTTAGTGGGCCCAAAGGAGTGTGAAATTACCGGCTTAGCCGAAACGCCTGACGGCAAAACCATGTTTGTGAATATCCAACATCCGGGTGAAGACACTTCCCCAAACTTCGCCACTAGAACCTACGGCAGCTATTGGCCCGATGGCGGCAATGCACGCCCACGCAGCGCGACTATCGTTATTACGAAAATAGATGGCGGCGTGATCGGTACGTAAACACGGGTTGGTTAGCTGCAAGTAAAAACGGCGCTCAATTGAGCACCGTTTTTGTTCTAAATATCCGCGGTCTCACTGGCTGACATCACGCACCGTCAATTATTTTTGCGTTGCCATCATTATTATCGGATCAGATAGATCGCCACGCCTGCTCTTTTCGCTGCTTTCCGAAGACCGTTATCCAATGTTGCGATCGCGACATTGCGTCGGCGGGCAAGCTCAAGGTATTGAGCATCGTATCCTGACAACTTGAACTCGCGCAAAATTGCCGCTACCGCCAATTGAATGTCTGCGGGTGCGGCGTTGTCGAGCTTTATTGGCAGCTGTCCAAGACGATAGACGAATTCCGTTAGCGCGGATTCACCAAATTTACCGTCATCTTCAGCACACCGTAGCACATGAATGGTTTCTGTGTACCAAAGGGCTGGAACCCATGATGACTCGACTGCAAACGAATCAAGCACCTCATCCGCGTAGGCTCGATCTGCCACCGATGGATCTTGGAGCGCCCAACGCATGGTAACGGATGCGTCAAGCACGAACCCATCAGCCATTATCGACGGCCTCGCGCCCGCATCTCCACAAACTGCGCCTGATCGATGCTGCCACTTCGCATCGCTTTTATTGCCGCAATAGCTTCTTTAGTTAGCTGAGCGGCACGACTTCGGCTTGGCACCAAATCCGCAACCGGCTCGCCGCGATTAGTGATGGTAGTACGCCCTCCCTTCTGCACCTGTTTTATCAGATCAGGCAATTTGGTCTTAGCCTCATACACTCCATATTCACGCATCATTTTCCCGTTTAGCAAATGCAATATTAGTGGGCCTAGGCTACTAATCAGACCATATAAAAGCAAGCGGATTCAAACGAACTGATATTACGAATAAGGATTGTGAAGTCGCCGTGGCAACGGGACGTGAACTGTTTTTTTGGGTGTTGTGCCCATCCATTGTTGGGCTATTTAACGTCGTTGACTTTGCGTTAATGATTAGCCTGAAGTAAGGCGTCCACTACCTCGCCATCCAACACAGACCAATATCAAAAAGGCTGCCGCACAATTTTTCGCACTTGATTCGTGCCGGCAAATTCGCCCGCGGTAAATTGTGCTCGCATATTGATTGCATTCACTAACATAGTCTCGCCCAATCCAAGGCGTAACGTTCCCACCACCGTCGCTTGTAAACGCGACGCGTCATAGGGCGCACCTATCCATGCGGATGCGCTGGTTTTGTACAGATCACCAGTGACTTGCAAATTATTGCCCTCTGCTTGCCACACACCACCGGGCATGACAAACCAAGTGGCATTGCCCGCTTTGTTATACGAATACCAGACAGCAAACAACGCATTTGATTGTTGAGCAATGCTGACGCCCCAACCGTTTTCAGCCGCACCCGCCCACCAGAGATCGGCAGCATCACGCAGTGGCGACGAAACGTCATTGGTTAACGATTGGCGTCGCAATTGCTTGATGCCGCTAATACCATCTAGAAGGTAAGTCATCTCGATACTGGCATCCGACACAAACCGTAGCGTGACTTCGCCAATAGGTGTACCGGCATCAAAGCTGTCGGGGCTGTAATTATTTAATGGTGCACCGCGCGGCCGATACACTTGACCACGTAGTGCGGTGAAATTATCGCGCCAAGCACCACCCGGCATGACTACCCAAGTCGGTTCGCCTAACGCGTCATAAATATAGAGCGTTACAAATTGCTGACCAGAACCTGCACGGTGGGCGATCGAAACACCCCAACCGTTTTCGGTTACCCCACCCCACCAAAGGCCGGCGTAATCAATCGCGGCGCTATTTCGTTGAAACTCGGCAAAGGCTGTTTCAGCGCCATTCATATTGAGTCGGCATTGGCTTTGGCCGTCCCCTTGGCTCTGGCTTTGACCCTGGCAAGCGCCAGACCAACCGATAAATGCCGAGCCCTGCGCAGGAATGGCCTCAAGCTCGACCTCAGTCGCGAGCGGATAACCCCACGCACACACGCCGCCGCAATTGATATTGCCTGGCTTGGTGACAATGCGGCCGACACCAGCTCCGCGAGATTCAACCGTGAGCACATTGCTGTTTAACTTGGTGTCACCGATATAGGCCGCAATATCGTCGTAATCATTGCGGCTAAGCAGTGCTTGCAAAAAACCCATGCCGCTGACGGTATTTACCGCAAGACGCAAAAAATCGGGATCGTCGGCTGCTAATTTGGCGCGGTGATCTGGCGTGGCGCTATGGCAGCCTGCACATAGCTGTAGATAGAGCGCTTGGCCAGCGAGCGCATTTCCGGAAGTTATTGGGGTCGTTGCATACGACGATGCAGCATTCAGCACCAACATCAACATCAACATCAACAAAAATATGACACACGGTTTCACTCTAAGTTGTGTTCAAACGTCTTCAAGGTTGAAACGCGATATCAGTTTCAAAGCTGCGATTATTTGCGCCGGCATTAAATTTCCAGCGCTGCATGGCGCTAATGACTTCACGGTTAAAAATGCCAACAGGGTTGGCGCTAATAATTGCCACGTCGGTGACATCACCCACTGCATTGATCGTGGCGCGTGCGCGGACATCGCCGCGCTGTATGCCACGCTGTGACGCTTCACGCGGAAAATTAGGGCGGGCGGATCTGATAACCCGTACTTGGTTTGCAGCAGCGGCAATTTGCACGTCAGCGGCGATGGAAGTAATGGCTGATGGCGCTTGTTTATCTTGCGCTATGACGGGCAGCGCGATAGCCGCTTCTTTGGCGGCGGAAATAGCGGCAAGTGCAGTGGCGGGCGTTGCGGTAAGAACGGGCGGCACGGGCAAATTTGGGGGCGAGGTGGTGGCTGCGGTGCTATCTGCTGCTGATCGCGCTCTGACGGTTGTCGTGCTGGTGAGATTCGGCACTTCACTTATGGATTTATTCTGGGCCGCAATAGTTTGCGACTTTTCTTGGCTTTTATTGTCGCGTAGTTCGTTTAGGTCTGCCATGTAGTCAACCGACTTTCTGGGCACATAAAAATCAGGCTGGGTCTCCTGCCGTTGCTGCACCGCCTGCATCCGCTCGGTCGTGGACAACTCGCGCTTTGCGTCTCCGCAACCGGCGATAAAGAGCGCAACGGCAAGCGCACTCATAAAATGCACTGCGTTGGCTGAATGAAAACTATGTTGCGTCAATCCATGGCGGGTTTGCATGGGTGATCCAATCTAGACGAGGTTGCGTGTGCGAATTCGGTTAAGTCAACATCCGCTTTCGCCAACGTAGGCGCCTCCACGGTTAAGAGCCTACGGGAGGTACAGCGAAGAGCGACCCTAGTCTAGAGGTGACACTTGACAGCAATATTTCAAGGTCACAAACGGTGCAATTAAATTACTTCGCGCTGGTATTTTCCGGTGACTGCAAGTTGCTCGCATTCATATTCGCCACCCATTTGATGAGCTTATCCAATATCGCTCTGCCGCCTGCACTGATGGCGTTGGCGTCGTTAATCATCGCGACGACTATGTGCTGCTGCCCACCTGCATCGGGCACGTAGCCTGCTACTGCCACAACATTGCGCAGGCTGCCCGTTTTAATGCGTCCAAATTCTGCCGCGTTGGTGCCTTTGAGGCGATTACGCATGGAGCCATCCACCGCGATGATGGGTAAGCTCGACATAAATTCTGGCGCCCACTTGCTGCGGGATGCGGCGTGAAGCACACCCGCTAATTGCGATGCGCTAATACGTTCCAGTCTTGACAAGCCTGAGCCGTTTTCAATAACCAATCCGCTATCGTCAATACCCCGTTGCTTTAACCATGCGCGGATTTCCGCCTCGCCTTTTTGCAATGTCGTCGTGGTCGTTTGACTGGTTGGACTGACTTGAGTAGTTTGGCTATCGAGCGTGCCTAAGTTGAGTAACACCATCCGGGTGATGGTGTTGTCTGAAACTTTATTGATATTGCGGGTGACTTCAGCGAGCGGGCGCGCCAAATGTTGTGCGAGTAACTGCGGCTTTACTGAAGTGCCCGTCGGTTCTGCTGTTTCAGGCGTTTTTGCTTCAATTACCGCACCTGTAAACGACCCTCCTAATTTCGCCCACGTCGCGCGAAACAGTCGCTCAACATAATCGGCGCGGTCAATCACGTTGATGTTGACGCTATGAGTGCAATTTTTTGGAAAGCTGCCGTTCAGGTAGACGCGAATCTCGCCATTATCAGATTTACCCGTCGTTGGTGTTTTCCAGCCGTCTTCCCATTTGTCGCACGTCTTGTCGTTTAAGGTCATGTTTGCGATGACGCTCACGTTATCCAACTGGGGGGTGAGGCGAATGAGAAAGCGTTCACCGTTGGTTTCAATATCATATTGCGCCAAATTCATGTTGAGCATGAGTGCATCAGGAATAACGTTGTAACGAAATTCAGCTGATTCATCAAACGGCGGCACGCCAATATCGAGCCTAGTAGGTTGGTAAAAATTTCGATCTACCAACAAATTGCCGCGAATCGTCTGAATACCTTTGTGGCGTAGCGCCAGCAACATGCGCTCAACGTCTTCCCAGACAATATCGGTATTGCCCAGACCGCGCAGCACCACATCGCCCGTTAATATGCCACTGTCAATTTTGCCCTCGGTCGTTAACTCGGTGCGGCTGCGATACGCAGGGCCTAAACGATCTAGTCCCACAATAGCGGTCAATACTTTCATGGTTGAGGCAGGTTGGAGCGAACGCTCGGCTTCATGTGACACGATGATTTTGCCGTCGGCGACGCGCATTACCACCACACCAAGAGAGCCCTCCGGCAAGTTGCTTCCGCGCAACATGGTTTTAATATCAGGGGGTAACGACGTGGCCGAAGGGGTAACCGGTGGTGTCGCAGCGCCTAGCGCACTAGGGTGCAGCGCGATCATAAAAATACCGATAGTGCACAGCGCTGAGGCGTTAAGTTTCTCCAACATTATATTCTCCCGTAGCAAATTTATTGACGACCGCATCAACACCACTGTCGAACCCCATCCGTAAATATGGTGTTGTTTTTTTGTTACAACGCTTACATGAATTTCAATTGGTAGTATATTGGTATTGTAAATCGCACTATATTGCACAATAACAAATTGCAAACGGCAAGCACCACAGCAGATCCAGTATTTCTGCATGAATTTCATGATTGTTAATTAGGAGAGACCAGTGAAACTGAAGAAAATAGCGCAGGTAATTTCGTTACTTTGTATCGCCGCACCCGCCCTTGCACAAACGCCAGCGCCCGCCACGCCGGCAAGACCAGCAGTTGCACCTGCGGTTAAGCCAACTGAGGTGAAACCTGAAAAAATTGAAGTCACTGGTTCGAGCATTAAACGTGTTCAAGATGAAGGTGCATCACCACTTCAAGTCATTACCCGCGAAGAAATTGAGCGCGAAGGTATTACTAGCGCAGAACAATTAGTCGCCCTAATCTCGGCCAACGGCAATGGCGCGGACAATATGTCTTCAAACGTTGCATTCAATAGCGCGACCAATGAGGCGCGTAACAGTAATAGCGTAGCCTCAGCTAACCTGCGCGGTTTAGGTGCAGCCAGCACATTGATTCTGCTGAATGGTCGTCGCGTATCAACCCACGGTGCGCGCGGTAACGCAGTCGATTTGAATTCTATTCCACTCGCCGCTGTTGCACGCGTTGAAGTATTAAAAGACGGCGCCTCTGCTATTTACGGTACTGACGCTATTGGCGGCGTGATTAATTTCATCATGCGTAAAGACTTCTCAGGCGTACTGGTCACAGCATCCAAAAACGTAACAGCAGATGGCGGCGGCAATTTTACGCGCGCGGCCATCGTGGGCGGCATGGGCGATTTAGCCAAAGATGGTTTTAACATCGTCGCCAGCTACACCCTTGATCGTCAGGAAAAATTAGCCGGTTCGCAGCGTTCATTTGTTAATGGCAATCAGCCTGACCGCGGCTTAACACCAGATACCGGTGGCGGCCCATTCGCCACCCATAACTCTGCAGCTGGCACGGCACTAAACAATGCCCCGAGCGGCTCGCCGATAATCGGCACGTATACACTGCCGGTGCCCAATATATTCTTGTCACGCGCAAATCTGCTGAGCTTTCAAAATCGTTGCGACATCATCCGTGATAGCTTTCAGTACCGTGCTGACGTGCTGGGCCCGGCGTTTTATAACAGCGCACGTGGTTGTGCTTATGACTACGGTAGGCAGCGAGTATTGATTCAACCGGTTGACAGGCAAAATCTGGTGGCGCGTGGCACACTCGCGATTGCGCCAAACCACACTGCCATCGTTGAGCTTGTTGGCTCCCGAACTGAAGCGACCAACCAGTTTGAAGAATTACAGGTTACTGGAAGCTTGGCTGCTGGCAGCGCCTATCCGGTAGGCGGCCCTTTCTACACGAGCCTCCAGCCATTTGTGCCGACCTTCAACAATAATTTGCCCATTGCCTACCGCTGGCGCTGTATTGCCTGCGGCAAGCGCGAAAGCACTAACGTATCGACGGCATTCCGCGCCATGGTCGCTTTCGAAGGCACCATCAGCAAGTACGATTACCGTGTTGGTTACTCGCAAGCGGGAAATAAAGCTGGCTCAACCTTGACCGGTGGCTATTACCGCACGCTCGACCTTAATGCAGCACTTGGCTCAGGCTTGATCAACCCGTTTTTATTGCCAGGCCAGACACAAACGCAAGCAGCAGTTGATCGCCTAGCATCCGCAAACGCTAACGGTACTTCGTTATTTGGCGGACAAGCAGCCTTGAACCAGTTTGATGGTGCATTGACCGGCGAATTATTCAACTTACCCGCCGGCGCAGTGGCGGCGGCGATAGGATTTGACATTCGTAACGAGTCGTTCAAGTTCCGTAACGACGCCACTTCCGTTTTGGTCACCGGCGCACCATTTGATACCGCCATCAACCTAGCCAAACGCACCATTAAAGCAACCTATGCTGAATTATCTGTTCCGATTTTAAGGTCACTTGAGTTCACCGCAGCGATCCGCAATGACCGCTACAGTGATTTCGGCAACACCACCAACCCGAAGTACACCATCCGCTTTAACCCGATCAAACAAGTGCTGTTCCGCGCGTCCTACAACGAAGGCTTCCGCGCGCCAAGCTTTTTCCAGCTCTACTCGATTGGTGGTGCTTCGCCGCTCGCACAAAACATAAATGACCCTGAAAGATGTCCAACCTTTGTCAATACCAATGCCGCTTGCGGAATTCGTGTTGACCAAATCAGCGGTGGCAATGCATTCTTGAAGCCTGAAGTCTCCAAACAGAGTAACTTTGGCATTGTGTTGTCGCCAACCGATTGGCTGACGATCAGTGTGGACAAGTGGAAGATTGAACGTACCCAACGTATTTTTCAGTTATCGGTCGTCGGCGTAAACGGTGTGCTCGCCAACTTCCAGACTTTCCCGGATAGCTTTATCCGTGATGCGTCAGGTAATTTGACAGCGATTCGAGCGGGCTATGTCAACGCTGATGGCGATATTGCCAAAGGTACTGAGCTCAGCATCAGCACAAGATGGCGCGCCTTGGGTGGCGGATTCAGCGCTGGCCTAGAAGGTACTAAGATGGACAGCTACCGATCACGTATTTTCAAAACCCGCGATTATGTCGAAGCAGTGGGTGGCGCATACAGTAACGACACTCTCTATCTAAAATGGAAGCATAACGCGCGCGTTTCATTTTCCAAAAAGGATTGGAGCACCACACTGTCACAGAGTTATTCAGCCGGCTACAATGACGATCGACCTGGCGGTATTGCCTTCGCGCCTAATTACAAATCTAAAGTTGATAGCTATACGACTTACAGCCTGTCGGCGACTTACAAGGGCATTAAGGGCTTAACGATTATCGGTGGTATCGATAATGTGCTCAACACGGATCCATCCTTCACCGCAGCCAACGTGGATTTCGCAGCGGGTACGGGTTGGGATGCAAGGGTTGGAAGCCCACGGGGTCGTGCATACCGCATCAATTTGTCGTATTTGTTTAAGTAAGCAATAACAACGAAGTTCCAAGCCCACTTGGACTATTAGAATAAGACTCGTAGGGTGCCTCATTGAGGCACCCTTTGTTTTTTGTGCTTCTAAATTGATCATTAGTACACCATGAATCGACGCCAATTCGGTTGCGCCTTGTTACTTTCAGCGATGTCGAGCACAAGTCTTAAAGCAGTAGTGAACGCTAATTATGTTGGCAAAAAACTGCCGCTTATCAAACCGAGCCGACTCAAACGCGGCGATTTGGTTGGCCTAGTAGCACCCAGCGGCGCGACCAATGATAATTTTGTCCAAGCACGCGTAAAAAATCTGGAAGCGTTTGGGCTTAAGGTAAAAGTCTCGGACAATATTTTGGCAACCCGCGGCAACACGGCGGGCACACCGCAGCAACGCGTGACCGACTTGCATGCCATGTTTTTAGACCGTGAGATTAAGGCGGTTTGGGCGGTGCGTGGCGGTTCTGGCGCGTCGCAAATGTTGCCCTTGATTGATTACGCGCTTATCCGCCGTCACGCGAAAATAGTGGTCGGGTACTCCGATATTACTGCCCTTCATTTAGCACTCTTACGGCATAGCGGCTTGGTGACATTTCATGGGCCTACCGCGTCGGCTAACTTTAGTGATTACGCCGCGAGCCAGCTTGAGGCGGTGTTGATGCAACCTAGAAATGAGACGACGATTTATATGTCACATGAGAACGCTAACCGCGGCCTGACCGCCCCTGAATTCCGGCTTAAGACATTAATTCCGGGCGTGGCAACGGGCCGGTTAGTTGGAGGTAATTTATCAGTATTAACAGCACTTATCGGAACACCATATGCCGCTGATATTCGCGATGCAATATTGTTTTTAGAAGAAGTCAGTGAAGCACCCTACCGTATTGACCGGATGCTCACACAACTCAACCAAAACCAAGCAATATCATCAGCGGCGGGCGTGATGTTGGGTATGTTTACACGCGTCAAGTTAAATGAAAGCGAACCAGCACTAACCATCGAGCAAGCGCTGAGTGACCACTTCGGTAACATCAATATTCCCGCCGCTTACGGTTACTCGTTCGGCCACATTTCGCATCAATTTACGATCCCTGTAGGGATTCGCGCGAGGCTAGATACCGAGGCTGAAACATTGACGTTGTTGGAGGCGGCGGTGAGATAAGAATGTTTAACCGAGATTTTCCATCAGGGTTTGCGATGATAAAGAGACTATTTTTGCGCGTATTTTCTGTTGACTGATGAATGAATAGCGAGCTATTCAAGAGGAAGATACAGGAAAAACGCCAAAAATAGTCCGTTAGCACTCGAACAACTGCGAAGGGACGCTTGATGGAAAATCTCGGTCTAACGATGACTGATCACGTCTAAGGCTTTTTTACCGCCGGTGCACGCCAGCGCACGCCGGTAAAGCCGGATAATGTGAAAAGCATTGTGGGGTGCGCCATGCTCGGCAACACCTGCTAACGGCGTTTCACCAGTTTTCCACCGTCGATTGCAATCAAACCTTCAATAGCCCGTTTAAATCCGCCGCATAACCCGCCAGCTTTTTTTGCATCGTTTGTTTTTGTTTTACGCTTGCGATGGCGATGAGTTCAGCGGTGAGTTTCATCATTTCATCTTGTTGACGTTGCCATGTGGTTTGATAGTCTTTCGCGCGGCGTTTTTCCGGCGTGATGAAAAGTAACCGTAATTCGGACTCAAGCAAACTGGTGTTTGGGCTAGCATTTAGCAGTGCCACAAATTCCTTTTGCCAACGTTGACGATCCGCCAGCCTTAGGGTTTCTGTTAGTGGTAACGGCGTGATGCTGGCGTTGATGAGTGCAATTTGCGCGTCAGATAATTTGCCCATCCAAGTGGCGTATCGCTCAGTAATGCGTTCAAGCCGTTTAGCCCGGCGCGCGTCAGCGGAGAGCCGCATTTCCTTGGCAAGCTTTTCATTCTCAGTTGCAAATTTCTTTTCTAAATTAGTAATTTGTTTGGCATCAATTGTCTGTAAAAACGCAATCATGTCTGGCAACGCCTGTAGCGTTAAGCGTTCAACAGCTTGTCGGGACTCATTGTAAAAACGCGCAATATCGCCTTGCGGATTACTATTAATTTCCAGTCGCTGACTGGCTTCCGCCAATAACATGCGATAGGTCGGTAATTCATTTGCACGATGCCACACCATGAGTTTAGTTACGCGCGGCTTGAGCCATGCGCTTTGTTCGCTTGAGAGCTCAAACCACTCATCAACATAATAGTTAGCGACAGCTGACGCGTTGTTGTAGGCTAAATTTGCAACGCCACAGGCGCTTAGGATGAGAATAAAAAATGCGGCAATGCCGACGCGGATCAGATTGAATTTTTTCACAGTTAATGTTTGGCTATAGGTTTACCGTAAAGTTCCAGCGTTCGTTAACGCAAACTTATGCCGAGTCGGCCATCATTAAATGTGGCGCCAGATCAACCCAACCTTCAGCGTGGGCTGCGACGCGCGCGAAGGTAATGAGCATGCCAGCAGTCGCGCCCCAAATATAGCGTTTGCCGTACGGTATCGCAAAGTAGTCGCGCATACGACCTTTGTACATGGCCGACTCTTGCCGGTGATTGTGGCTATTCAACAAAAACTGCGCGGGGACTTCGAATATTTCGGCCACTTCAGACGGATCAGGCGTGTAGGTAAGCGGTGCATCAGCCCACGCCACAATAGGCGTTATTAAGTAGCCTGTACCGGTCGTGTATTGCGGTAACGCGCCCAATACTGCAATGGCGCTCATATCAACGCCCGTTTCTTCAACCGTTTCTCGCAGCGCGGTGGCCGTCACGTCGATATCTGCCGCTTCAACCCTGCCGCCGGGAAAGCTAATTTGCCCAGCATGATCCGTCAAATGTGCAGTACGCTCGGTAAATAAGATGTGCGGTGCATTATCGTTGCCACTGTTAACAACGAGCACCAGCACGGCGGCGGGCTTCAACGCCCTACCGTCAGCAACTAATCGTAGCGTCTCGCCATCATCAGCGAATCGTCTATCACCACTCGTCGCCACCGCATGACTCGCGGTTAACCAATGCGTGAGTCGCTCACGTGTGATGGGCTGGTGAAGTGGTTGGCTCAATAACATGGTGGGGTCGTTATACTTCATCTACACATTATAAAGAGCCGACATTACAGATGATTATTTACGATTATTTTCGCTCCTCCGCAGCGTATCGCGTCAGAATTGCGCTCAATCTAAAAGGGCTCACGGCGGAGCGCCAGTCAATTCATTTAGGCAACGGTGCGCAGCGAGAAGCCGCCTACAAAGCGATTAATCCGCAAGGTTTTGTGCCATATCTTGTGGAAGATGATTTTCAGCTCTCACAGTCGCTAGCCATCATTGAATACCTCGATGAAAAGTATCCCGCACCGCCGTTGTTACCGTCGTTGCTACAGTTGCGTGCACGTGCGCGGCAAATCGCCCAAATTGTTGCCTGCGATATTCACCCGTTAAATAATTCGCGCATTTTGGGGTATTTGAGTACCGACTTAAATGTAACGGACGCCAAAAAAACACAATGGGTATGCGGTTGGATTCATGATGGTTTTTTAGCCATCGAGACGCTGCTGTCCACGCGGGAACGTCCAACCACATTCTGTGTCGGTGACACACCATCGCTTGCCGATATTTGTCTTATTCCGCAAGTCACGAACGCTAATCGCTTTCATTGTGCGATGGATAAATTTCCGATCATCATGGGCATTTATGACGCGGCAATGGCATTGCCCGCCTTCGATTTAGCCCAGCCAATGAAGCAACCTGACGCATTTTGAGTTGGCATATGAAAAATACTTTTCAAGTTGCGCTAACCAACGTGCTGCTTTTTGCGCTGATAGCGATATGCATCGCAGGCTGTAGTAAGAAAGCCACGTTGCCGCCACTCGGCGCAGACGCAACCATATTAGCCTTCGGCGATTCACTCACATTTGGCACCGGCGCATCACCTGAATCATCGTATCCCGTCATATTAAAGTCACTCATCAATCGCAGTGTGGTGATACATGGCGTGCCGGGTGAAGTCAGCCGTGATGGACTGAGCCGCTTACCGGCTGTGCTTGACGAAGTACAACCTAAGTTGCTTTTGCTATGCCATGGCGGCAATGATTTTTTGCAAAAACAGCCGGAGGCCGATGTGGCAGCAAATGTGCGAGCAATGGTAAAGCTTGCGCAAGACAAAAATATCGACGTGGTCATTATTGCGACACCTAGGCCAGGATTTCGCGTCAACGTGCCTGATTTTTACGCGGCGATCGCGAAAGAATTTTCCATTCCAATTGAAACTGAAATACTCCGCGACATTCTGACTGACAATAGTTTGAAAAGTGATTTGATACACCCTAACGCGGCGGGCTATCGAAAATTAGCCGAGCGTATTGCAGAATTACTCAAAAAGGCGGGGGCGGTTTAGTCGCCTATTTTCGGCAGCCACTAACATCGCTTCGTTAGTTTTCAGCTTATCGAAGGATACGTGAGGAGCTTGTTGAGGTCGTCATTATTTTTATAAACACTAGCAACGACGGGTATTTTCAGGCACTACTGCGCCAAAACGCCCGCCCTTATTGCACTTTTAATATTACGTTGTGAACAATCAAGGAAACAGAATATGAAAGCCGTACTTTGCAAAGCCCATGGACTCCCGGATAGTCTCGTGTTGGAGGAGATTGATTCACTCATCCCCGATGCAGGCGAAGTAGTGATAAGCGTTAAAGCGTGTGGGGTCAATTTTCCAGATACGCTCATTATTCAAGGCAAATATCAATTCAAACCAGCAATGCCATTTTCACCCGGCGGCGAAGTTGCGGGGGTGGTCAAGCTCGTGGGCGCTGGTGTAACCCATGTGAAAATCGGTGACGCGGTGATCGCGTTTACAGGATGGGGGGGTTATGCGGAAGAGGCCAAATGCGCCGCCGCGCAAGTAATTCCGATGCCGCCGGGCACACCATTTCCTCTCGCGGCGTCATTCACTCTTGCCTACGGCACGTCGTATCACGCACTCAAGGATCGTGCGCAAGTAAAACCTGGCGAGACATTATTGGTACTCGGTGCTGCAGGTGGTGTGGGATTAGCCGCCTGTGAGATAGGGGCGGCGATGGGTGCGCGCGTAATTGCCGCCGCATCGACTAACGACAAACTTGCCATCTGCAAACTGCACGGAGCAACCGACATCATTAACTACGCAGAGGAAAATCTCCGCGAACGCATCAATGAACTTACCAACAAACGCGGCGTAGATGTGGTCTACGACCCTGTCGGTGGGTCGTATAGTGAACCCGCACTGCGCGCGATGGCGTGGAAGGGGCGCTATCTGGTGGTGGGTTTTGCGGCGGGGGAGATTCCCAACATCCCGTTGAATTTAACGCTGCTCAAAGGATCGGCAATCATGGGCGTTTTTTGGGGTGGTTTTATAAAAAACGAGCCCAAGTTAAGTGCGACCAACATGCAAGAACTCATTGCGATGATGGCGTCTGGGAAATTAAAGCCGCTCATTTCTGCCACCTACCCACTTGCGCGCGCAGCCGATGCACTTAATGAGGTGATGGCTCGGCGCGTGGTGGGTAAGGTGGTCTTGACCACGTAACGACAGTCCAACGACAGCCCAATTAGAGTCCCTTCACCAACGTGGACGAAAATAGAACGCTGCCATCAGCCGCCAAGGCTTCAAGTTTCACATCAAAGCGCCCAGACATCTTCACGCGCACAGTGCCGACCCGACGCAGAGTCCTAAACGGTAGCGGACAAACACTTAAGTTGTTTGCACAAGCGTTTGGCGCCGCAGCGGTTTCATACAACGTGCCATTCCACTCGGTGTCATTACGCCAGCGACCCTCTTGTGCGGAGTACCAGCGTGCGTCGCCTTTTTGGTCGTACATAAACCACGCGCCAAACACGCTATCCGTCGACAGATAGCTGTGTATGAACACAATGCCTGAGCCGCTCGTGGCAGGGTCGAACCACATGCCGGTGAGATCATATAAACCTTGTGTTGAATCAAGTGATTGCACCGCCATAAGCAATTCATTCGTGGTGACCCCATCGGCGGTGTAGGCGATTAAACGGTAGTCCCCCGCGCGGGTTGGCGTAAACGTCGTTTTATATTCATAGGGCGTAATGGCCTGTGTGCAAACGACCGACGTAAGCGGTATTTCTAACCGCAGCGGCAACGCACGTGTGAAGGCAACGGCATCACGCAACGGCGTTAACGCGGTTGGAATACAACCGGTCGGCCAGACACCGGAAACAGTAATGGTGCGTTCAATACCAACGGGGGCGATTGTCGGCACAACTGAAATGCGCGGTGTATATGGCGGCGGCGTTGGGCCAGTGGTACCACTTTGCGCAAATGC
>Ga0105049_10001108_pt1 | contig 31470 bp, 27 predicted proteins | sample MAT06_FD_78087 | JGI IMG/M metagenome (GOLD analysis project Ga0105049, IMG submission 78087) | Freshwater microbial communities from Lake Fryxell liftoff mats and glacier meltwater in Antarctica - MAT-06 | ecosystem: Environmental > Aquatic > Freshwater > Ice > Liftoff microbial mat | place... | reverse complement strand
CTGCGCTTCATCCTCACCCAGCAGGATGACTTCGACGCGGCTGAGGATCGCCTGTTCAGACGGCGCTGGTTTTCGAAAACAGATTGTCTCCATGCGCTCAACCCAAACACTGCCGCAGGAAAATGTTCCGCCTATTTTTTCAACCTTCTGCCCATCACCGATCAACCCCGCTGTAGAAATCCGCCGTGCCTCCACACCTCCCCGAGTCTTTTGACTCTTGCCCAATCATCCAATCCCTGAAACCAATCCCTTACCGTCGTCTACGCAGAACTTTTAACGACAGCTGGGACATCCCCCCTATCCATGAATGAATCTTCAACACAGGTCACGCTAACTGCGGTCGAAGGCGTTTTCGATCCGATCTGGCGGTGTCCCCGGTGCCGGGGCGGACTCATCGTTGCGAGCGAAACGCTCACCTGTCATTCTTGCCGCGCGGCCTACCCCAGTATCGAGGGCATTCCCGATCTGCGCCTGCCGGGGGCCAGTTGGGTTGATCACGAAGCGGACCGGGCGGAAGCCCGACGTCTGATGGTCGAGACACGAGGTTTCACGGCTAAGCAAATGGTCCGGCATGTCTACGGATGGCGGACGGAGCGCGACGCCGCTTGGATGGATTTGCGCACGGCCCAAGTCATGGCGGGAATTCCCCGCATGACCCGGGAGATCGCAGGCTGGCTTGATGACTCCACCGGGACCAATGGAGTGTTTTTGGAGGTGGGATGCGGCAACGGCCAGTTGCTGGCGGCTGCGAGCCTGCGAAATCGCAGTGGGATCGGGATTGATGTGCGGCTGGTTTGGCTGCTGGTCGCAAAGCGCCTCATCGAGGAAGCCCATGGGAAAGCTGTGCTGGCTGCTGCTATGGCCGAGGCACTGCCGCTGGCGGACGGCACCATCCACGGCATCGTTTCTCTCGACGTGATCGAACATGTTGCCGACGTTCCGATCTATCTGCGTGAAATCGAGCGGGTGGCGGCTCCGGGCGCACGCGTCGCGTTTGCTACACCCAACCGGTACAGTCTCACGGCGGAACCGCATGTTTACATCTGGGGGGTGGGTTGGATTCTGCGGCGTTGGCAAAAGGCCTACGTGAAATTCCGCAAAGGCATTAGTTATGAATTTACCCGCTTGTTGAGTGTGCGCGAAACCCTCGGGTTGTTCCGGCAACATACAAAATTCCAAATCCGCATCCTGATCCCGCAGGTTCCGCCGGAGGAAATTTCCCGTTACCCTGCGATACGAAAAATGGTCGCGCGCGCTTACAATACTCTTTCCACTTGGAAAATCTTTGCTCCTGTTTTTCGCTTGATCGGCCCGTTTTTCCGGGTTGTTGGCTATAAAGTTAGTGCGGTCGCGCTCGATTTCGCACTACGAGGCATGGAGTTGGTCGAAGCTAATCTTCTTTTTCTGCCCTTCAAATCGGTGGCATAGGTCCTCCAATTGCAATGTCGACCGGGGGCGATCCTTTGGTGCCAGGCGGGGGAGAAAACGGACAGTCGAAAAAGTCAGGAAATTTCATGGCGGAGATCACTCGTTGGCGATTTACTCGGATCTTCCGAGTTCATAAGTTAAATTCACAGTCATGATTCGTCTCGCCATCGCCGGCCTTGGGGCCGTCACCCGCAATATTCATCTGCCGGCTTACGCTCAGCTCGGGGCTCGCCTCACGCTCGTCGGCGGTTGCGATGTGCAGCCGGAAGCGCGCGAGCAGTTGAAAAAATCCCATCCGGCGATCCCGGTCTTCTCCGACTACGCGGAAATGCTCAGCGCCACCAAGCCCGACATGGTCGCGATCTGTACTCCGCCGTTTCTCCATCGCGAACAATCGCTCGCGGCCTTGCAGCAGGGCTGCCACGTGTTTTGCGAAAAGCCGTTGGTCGAGACGCTCGCCGAGGCCGATGTGATCATCGCCGCCGCCGAGGCCGCCGGCCGTCACGTGGTGGTGAACAGCCAATTTCCGTACATGCAGATCCATCTCGCGGCGAAGGCGCGGATCGGCCAGCCCGATTTCGGTCGGTTGCTGTTCTTGCACGCTTCGCAAACTTTCCGGCCCACCGCGCAGACGGAAGGCACGTGGCGGCGCGAGATGACGCGGCGCCTCGGTTTCGAATTTGGCGTGCATGTTTTCGAACTGATCCGCTTTTTCTTCGCGGAAGATCCGGTGCGCCTCTGCGCCCACATGCCCAATCCGGTCGGCAGCAAATCCGATGTGCTGAACATGGTGAACCTCGAGTTCGCCGACGGTCGTTCTGCCTCAATCATTCTGGACCGTCTGTCGCGCGGCCCCGAGCGCTACCTTGATCTCCGGCTCGATGGCGAACACGCGGCGATCTCCACGTCGATCGGCGGCGAACTCTCCTTCGAGGCCGGCCTACACACGCGCGAACGTCGGCCGTTTTTCAATCTCCGCTTCGTCAAGGGCGGCAAAGCGCTCTGGCAGGATGGCAATAAATCCCGCGTTCTCGCCCAAGACGGCATCAACCCGTTTGCCAGCTCGACGGCTTATCATCTCGGAAGTTTTCTCGACGCCCTCGAACAGAACCGTCCGCCCACCGGCAGTGCGCGCGATCACCGCAAGACGCTCGGACTGATTTTTGCGGCTTACGATTCTGCCGCCGAAAAGCGCTGGGTCGAACTCGCGCCCTATTTCACCGCCACCGGCGTCACGCCACCGACGCCCGTCCGATGAAGCACCGTGTCGCCATCGCCGGTGCCGGCCTCATGGGTTTCTGGCACGCCAAAACCGTTGAACATCTCGGCGGGATCGTGGCCGCCGTCTTCGATCTCAACGCCGCCGCCGCGCAGCGCCTCGCCGCCAAATTCCCGGGGGCGCTCGCCGGCACGAATCTCGTCGCTCTGCTGGAGGAAAATAAAATCAACGTGCTCCACATTTGCACGCCGACGGCCAGCCACTACGAACTCGCCGCCGCCGCGCTCACGCGCGGGATTCATGTGCTCGTCGAGAAACCGATGACGCCCACTGCGGCCGAAACCGAACGCCTCTGCGCGCTGGCTGCCGAACACCACGTGCAGCTCTGCCCGGTTCATCAGTTTCCCTTTCAGCGCGGTGTCTTGCGGGCGCAGGCGGCGTTGGGGAAAATCGGGAAGCTCCGCCATTTCGAGGCCCGGTTTTGTTCGGCCGGCGGGTTGGGCAAAACCGCAGCGGAGCAGGACGCGATCGTCGCCGATATTCTGCCGCATCCGCTTTCGTTGATGCAGGCCATCGCCCCTGGCCGGTTGTCTGAAAACGGTTGGAACGTGATCCGGCCCGCGCCCGGCGAATTTCACGCCACGCTCACGTCGGCGGGGATCATTTGCTCGATCTTAATCAGCATGAACACGCGGCCCACGACGACTTCGCTGCACCTGTTGGGGACGAATGGCACGATCCATATCGATTTGTTTCACGGCTTCAGCGTGGTCGAGCCGGGTGAAGTCTCGCGGTGGCGGAAAATTATTCACCCCTTTGACCTCGCGACCCGCACGCTCGTCGCCGCCGGCATCAACCTTGCCACGCGGGCGGTGCAGGGCGAGTCCGCCTATCCCGGCTTGCGAAATCTGACCGCGCAATTTTATGAAGCGGTGGATGGCAAAGTCGCCGCTCCGATCAGCCCGGTGGACGCCCGGACCGTGGCGGTTGTCCGTGACCAGTTGATGATCCGCCGGGGCGCAAGCACAGACAGTCGCGGTACCACTCCGGCAAAAAATCCGTGAGCGCCCCCCGTGCAACTCCCCGGCCAGGGTTGCCCTCTCACGCGCTCCGCGTGCCGATCCTGACTTATCATTCGCTGGATGATTCCGGCGCGGTTACTTCCGTCGCTCCCCGCGACTTCGCCGCGCACCTGCGCTCGCTCGCCCGGCGCGGTTTCACCGGTATCAGCCTGTCGGATCTGCTCGACGGCTGGACCGGGCAGGGGACGTTGCCGTCGAAACCGGTGGTGCTGACCTTTGACGATGGCTTCGCCAATTTGCTGCCGCACGCCGCGCCGGTGCTCGCGGAATTTAAATTCCGCGCGACGCTCTTCGCCGTCAGCGGGCGCTGCGGCCAGACCAACGATTGGCCCGACCAAGCGCCGGGAATTCCCCGCCTGCCGCTGCTCACATGGGCAGAACTCGCGGAGATGTCGGCCGCGGGTTGCGAGATCGGCGCGCACACGGTCACGCACCGGCAATTGAGCAAGTTGTCGCACGACGAAGCACGGCGCGAGATTTTGGAATCGAAGACCGAGATTGAAAATCGCCTCGGTCGCGCGGTGACGACCTTCGCCTATCCCTTTGGCGCGATGAATGCCACCAGTCGCGAGTGCGTGCGGGAAAATTTTCGCGCCGGGTGCAGCGTGGAATTCGGCACGGCTGCGCCGCGGGGGGATCGGGCGGCCATGCCGCGCCTCGATGTTTATTATCTTCGGAGTCCGGCGATTTTTAATTTCTTCGGTACGTGGACTGGTGGTGCTTACCTCGCCCTGCGCGGCGCGGGCCGCCAGCTCAAAGCGCGACTGAATGGATGATGCGATGAGCAACGCTGAGTCCAATCCTCTCTTTCTCGAATACTGCTGCCCGCGTTGCAAAGGGCTGTTGGCGTCGGCGGTGGAAAAATACACCTGCACTGCGTGCGCCGCGCATTTTCCCGTGGTGCTCGGCATTCCGGATTTTCGCGTTTTTTCCGATCCGTACCTCAGCATCGCCGACGACCATCGAAAAGGCGCGCGGATCGCTGAGCGCGCCGCCGCTGGCGCGAGCTTCGAGGAATTGGTGCGTTATTATTGGTCGATCACGCCGGACGAGCCGCCGGAGATGGCCGAGCGCTTCACGGCGCTCGCGGTGGCGGCGGCGGAGCGCGGCCGCGATTTGTTGAAAGCGCAGCCGCGAGTGGATGCGATACTCCGGCGCAGCACTCCGGCGCGCGTGCTCGATGTGGGCAGCCGCACGGGTGGACTGCTGCTCGCGGCGGCGGAGCGCGCGCCTGAAGTCGTCGGCATCGACATTGCATTTCGCTGGTTGATTGTCGCCCGCAAACGCCTCGAGGAAGTCGGTCGGCCCGCGCAGCTCGTGTGTTGTTGCGCGGAATTTTTGCCGTTCAAGCCCGGCTCGTTCGATGTCGTGGTCGCCGAAAATGTGCTGGAGCACACGGCGCGGCAGCAGGACTTGATTGAGGAAGCCCATCGCGTGTTGATGCCCGGCGGCGTGTTTTTCGCGACGACGTGGAATCGTCTCGCGGCCGCACCCGAGCCGCATGTGCGGTTGTGGGGCGTGGGCTGGTTGCCGCTCGCGCAGCGGCAGCGCTACGTCAAATGGCGCAAGGGCGTGAGTTACGATCACGTTCGGCTCCTCTCGGTTTTTCAGCTCCGGCGCATGGTTCGGCACACGTCTTTCGGGTGCTGCGCAATCAAGCTGCCGGAGTTTAGCGAGGCGCAACTCGCCTCGGTTTCAGTCGGCCAACGGGCCGTGGTGAACGTGTATCACCGGATCAAAAACTGGCCGGTGATTCGCGGGCTGCTACTGCTGGTCGCGCCGGTTTTTCACGTTGTCTGTGTTCGCCGTTCGAACATGGCGGCGGACATCGTTCAACCACCACCAGCAACCGAACGGAATTCCTCGTCCGGACGCTGAACCTGCGATGACAAACAATAGGGGATCGTCCGGCAGACCAAATCCATCGCGGATGATCCAGTTGGATCTATTGCGCGGCGTCGCGATATTGCTCGTGCTCTTCGCGCACTCGATTGTGCACCCGGACGCGTCAGGAGCGTTGCGGCCGGTCCTGACCTATCCGCGCTATCTCGGGCAGGGGCTCTGATCGCGGTTCAGACATCCTGATCCAGCGCTCCCGCTTGTCCGTCGTAGCCTTGGCGAAGTCGGAAGGTCGCGCTCCACCTGGATACCGTTCATCCGGTTTGCGCCCTTACAGGCTCAGCTCGTTTCCTCGTTCCTCCTCTCTCCACGGGCTGGGCTCAGGATGACTGAGGCTGTGGCGCGTGTCTTAAAACGTGAGAGTTGGGATGCGATCGTGGGGTGACGCTGCGCGCCCCACCCGTTTGTTACTGAATCAAATCCTGCACCAGAGGCTCAAGCGTCGGCGCAGTCGCGGAAAACTTGATCGCGTCGCGGAGGATCGCTTCGGCCCGGGCACCGCGGGCTTCATCGTTGAAATGCAGCGTGCAAAGCCGCGTGCCGGGCGCGACGGGTTCGCCAATCTTGACCAGGTTGCTGAGGCCGACGGCAAAATCCACTTTGTCCGTCACGACCGTGCGCCCGCCGCCGAGCTCCATGATAGCTTCGCCGCATTTGAGTGCATCAACTTCACTGATGAAGCCAACGGCATTGGCCGGCGCGGTGATTTCAATTATCTGCCTCGCGGTGGGGAGCCGCGTGTAATCATCGATGACCTCTGGGTTGCCGCCTTGCGCTGCGCACATGTCGCGGAATCGGGCGAGCGCCAGACCACTGGAGATGGCTTCATTCATTTTCTGGCGCGCCTCGGATTCGGTTTTCGCGACGCCACCGAGAATCAGCATGTGCGCGGTGAGGGCGTAAGTGACTTCCATCAGGTCGGCGGGGCCGCGGCCTTTGAGGCATTCGATGGCTTCGATGACTTCCGTGGTGTGGCCCGCCGCGCGACCGAGTGGTTGGTCCATGCCGGTGATGAGTGCGCGCACGGATTTTCCGGAGGCCTTGCCAATGTCCACCATGGCCCGCGCGAGTTCGATGGCTTGGGCTTTCGATTTCATGAACGCGCCCCGACCAAATTTCACATCGAGCACGAGCGCGTCGATGCCTTCGGCGAGTTTCTTGCTCATGATGCTGGAGCAAATAAGCGGGATGCAATCGACGGTGCCGGTGACGTCGCGCAGCGCGTAAAGTTTTTTGTCGGCGGGCACGATTTTGTCGGTCTGTCCCAGCATCGCGCAGCCGATCCGCTCCAGCATGAAACGAATTTCCGGCGGGCTCAGCATCACGCGGAAACCGGGGATGGCTTCGAGTTTATCGAGTGTGCCGCCGGTGTGGCCGAGGCCGCGTCCGCTCATCATCGGGACTTTAAGGCCGCAGGTGGCGGCGAGCGGCGCGAGGATCAGCGAGACTTTGTCGCCCACGCCACCGGTGGAATGTTTGTCCACCTTGGCTCCGCGAATGAAACTCAGATCCATGATTTCGCCGGAGCGCATCATGGCGTCGGTGAGCCAAGCGGTTTCCTGCGACGACAGGCCACGCCAGTAAATTGCCATGAGCAGGGCGGTCGCTTGATAATCGGCGAAGCGGCCATTGCACACGCCTTGGGCAAAAGAATCGATTTCCTCGCGGGAGAGGGCGCCGCCGTCGCGTTTTTTCGTGATGATGGATTGAGGCGAGAAAGCGCTGTCGTAGTTAAAGGGAGATTTGGTGGGCCGCAGCTTGTAGATGGAGGGCGGAGGTGGGGGCGGCATGGGTCTTTCCCAGCGCTGGGGGGCGGCCTTGACATATAAAAACTCGATCATTCCCTCGGTCTTGCGCCGATAATAGAGCGCCATGCCGCCTTGATAGAGCACGGCCACGAGTAGGACAGTCCCGTACAGCCCTATCGTAACCAGTCGGACGAGAGGGATGAGGTTGTCCTCGGTCAGGCTAAAGGATTTTAACAGGTCATCAAAACTTACCCCGAGTACCTCGAGCAATGGTTGGAGGGTGGCTCGCGCATCAGGAATGGCCTGATCCCGCAGATAGTCGGCATTGAAACTCACCAGTCCTCTGACGGCATAAACGGCCAGCACGGTCAGCAACAGCAACTCCGCACGCACGAGCCAGCGCATGCCCCAGGCATCACGTTTCTTTTTCAGCAGACGCCGACCATGCAGTTCCATATAACCGGAAACGACGATCAACACGCCGACGCTCAGGCCAACCAGATCGCCCATGAAGAAGGCGAGAATACTGGCCAGGCCGGCGATGATGATGGCGCTCCAGCCGTTGAGGCCGGACAGCTTCAGGATGCGGGAGAAGGTTTTTTCCGCAGGGGTAGGAGTCGCAGGAGGCATTTTTCTGTTTCAGATTCAGGTTACTTCGTTTCAAGATGACCATGACACGCACCGCCATGTCGTCACGTCCCAAACAGTCGCCTTCTTTCCGCATTGAGTTCCCTCCCGAGCTGCCCATCAGCGCCCGGGCCGATGAAATCATTGGTCTTTTACAACGTCATCAGGTGCTCGTGCTCTCCGGTGAGACCGGATCGGGAAAAACCACCCAGATTCCGAAGATGTGTCTGGCCGCCGGCAGCGGCACGCGCGGACGGATCGCCTGCACCCAACCCCGGCGCGTGGCCGCAGCGTCGGTCTCGCGGCGCGTGGCCGAGGAACTGAATGTGACCTACGGTCGCGAGGTCGGTTGTAAGATTCGTTTCGCCGACCAGACTTCCGACGCGACGCTGATCAAGTTCATGACCGACGGCATGCTTTTGGCCGAGTTGCAAGGCGACCCCGAGTTGCGCGAGTACGACACGATCATCGTCGATGAGGCGCACGAACGGTCGCTCAACATCGATTTCATTCTCGGGCATCTGCGCCGGTTGCGTCTGCGCCGGCCCGATCTCCGGATCGTGATCACTTCGGCCACGATCGACACCGAGGCGTTTTCGGCCGCGTTCGATGGCGCGCCGATCATCGAGGTGTCGGGTCGGGTTTATCCGGTGGAGGTGATTTATTCGCCGCTGGAGGAGATGGCCTCTGAAGATAGGACGAATCCTCCAGATAAGCCGAAGAACGCGGCTCGTCGGGACGACTCGCCCTACCCCAAACGCAAGCACGACGAAAGCTACACCTACATCGACGCAGCGGAGGAAGCGGTCGAGCGCGTGCTGCATGAAAGTTCGTTCGGCGATATTCTGGTTTTCCTCCCCACCGAGCGCGACATCCGGGAAATGCGCGACCTGATCGAAGGCCGAAATCTCCGCAACCTCGAGGTAGTGCCGCTTTTTGGCCGCTTGACGAATATCGAGCAGCAACGCGTCTTCGCGCCGACGCAGAAACGAAAAATCGTCGTCGCGACGAACATCGCCGAGACCTCACTCACGATTCCCGGCATCCGCTTCGTGATCGATACCGGACTCGCCCGGGTGAGCCGTTACGTGCCGCAGAGTCGGACGCGACGGTTGCCCGTCGAGCCGGTGGCGCAGAGCAGCGCTGACCAACGCAAGGGCCGCTGCGGGCGCGTGAGCGATGGCGTGTGCATCCGGCTATATTCCGAACAGGATTTTCTCGATCGGCCGCGGTTCGCGCAGCCTGAGATCCAGCGCAGCAATCTCGCGGATGTCATTTTGCGGATGAAGGCTTTCGGTCTCGGCGACATTGAGGAGTTTCCGTTTTTGAATACTCCACCGGCGAAAGGAATTCGCGCCGGCTACGCGTTGTTGCATGAGCTCGGGGCGATTGATGACGACGGCGTGCTGACTCCTCTCGGCCGCGAGTTGGCACATCTGCCCGTCGATCCGACGGTGGGCCGGATGATTTTGCAGGCGCGTAACGAGAAATCGTTGCGCGAAGTGCTCATCATCGCGGCGGCGCTCAGCATCCAGGATCCGCGAGAACGTCCGCTCGACCAGCAGCAAAAAGCCGACGCGGCTCACCGGCGTTTCACGCATCCGGATTCGGATTTTCTCACGTTGCTCGCCATCTGGGAAATGTATCACGACGAGTTCGAAGGGATGTCGCTCGGCAAGCTGAGGAAGTTTTGCACGACGCACTTTCTCTCGTTCATGCGGATGCGCGAGTGGCGTGATGTGCATTCGCAGATCGAGGATGTTTTGCGCGAACGCGACGGCTTCACGCGGACTTCGATCTACGATGGCGTGAAGAAGATCGAAGATGTGAAACTCGCGCCCGGGACGCCGGCGTATCGTTCGATTCACCGTTCGATTCTGGCCGGTTTGCTGGGCAACATCGCCACGCTGGCTGACGATGGCGATTATCAGGCCACGCATGATCGGAAGGTCGCGTTGTTCCCGGGATCGGCGTTGTTTGAGCGGAAAGAACAGAAGAAAAACCCGCCCGGAGGTCGGGCTCCACCTGTTAAAACAAAAGTCGCGAAATGGCTCATGGCGGCGGAAATTATGGAGACGGGGCGGATCTACGCCCGTACCTGTGCGCGGATCGATCCGCAATGGCTGCTCGATCTCGGGGCGCACATTATCCGCTCCTCACACAGTGAACCGTTTTGGAATGCAGAAGCGGGTCGGGTGTTGGTGAAGGAGCGTCGCCGGTTGTATAATCTGGAGTTGGAGACGCGCTCGGTGAGTTACGGCAAACTCAACCCGGTGGAGGCGACGGAGATTTTTATCCGCGAAGGATTGGTCGGCGACACCATCACGTGGCCCTTTGCTTTCATCGCACACAACCGACGGCTCCGGGAAAAAACCGAAACGATTCTCACGCGCACGCGCAGCGCCGGCTACCTCGATCTCGATGAAGCCGCGTACCGGTTCTATGCCGCGCGGCTGTTGTCAAAGGGTAGGGCGAATTCTCCGGATGAGCCGAAGAAAAAACGCGACGAGGGCGCCGCGTCTCCAATGGACGTTATCAGCAGTGTCCCCGAGCTGGTCGACTTCGTCCGTCACCGGCAGATGACGGAACCGCAATTTCTGTTCATGGCGGAAAACGATTTGAAGCCGCCGGAGGAACTCACCGAGGCCGCCAAGGAATTTCCCGAGACACTGCCGCTGCAAAACAGCGCGCTGCCGCTGAACTACGCCTACAAGCCCGGCAAGGAGGACGACGGCGTCACTCTTCAGGTGACCGTGGATGAAGCGGCGACGTTGTCGGCCGCCGCCTTGGATTGGGCGGTGCCGGGACATTTGCAGGAGAAAATCGAGTTGTTGTTGAAAGCGATGCCCAAGGAACAGCGACGAACTCTCATCCCGCTGACGGAGACGGCGCAGATAATAGCCGGGCAGATCGGGCTGATTGCGGCACGGGCCGTGCCGCCTACTCTCGCGGAAGCGTTGGCGGAAATTCTGACCGAGCGACTGGGCGTGAGGATCGATCCGCGACTGTGGGCCGACAAGCCGTTGCCGGATCACCTGCGGGTACGCGTGGAAATGATCGACGATCATGGCAAGGTGCTCGGCGCGAGTCGTGAACTCAGCGAACTGCAAAAACAATTGGGCGCGCAGCAACGGCAGTTGAGTCAGAAAGCGGCGACCGACGACAACGCCGCGTGGCGCGCCGCCCGGGCGAAATGGGAACAACCGCCGGCGCTCGAATGGAAATTTGGCGATCTGCCCGTGACGGTGGTCATATCGGAGCACGCCGGGGTGCCGGTGCTCGCGCATCCGGGTTTGCAGGCGCGTGAAGCGGGCGTGGCGGTGCGGTTGTTTGCCACGGCGGAGGAAGCGCGCGTGGCGTCGCGGATTGGTTTGGCGAAACTTTTCGAAACGCAGCTCCGCTATGAACTCGGCTGGCTCGGGAAGGATCTGAAGGACTTGCGCGCGCTCGGTACCTTGACGGCGACTTTGGCGCCGATGGAGCAATTGCAGCAGGACGCGCTCGGCTCGATCGTGCGCTGGATTTGCACTCGCGAGGTGGCGCCGTTGCACGAGAAAAATTTCACGGAACAGCTCGATGCCGCCAAAAGCGATCTGCACGGATTGGTGCCGAAGCTGGTCGACTGGTTGCGCGAAGCGCTCGCGCTCCGACTCGCGCTGCAGACCCACAAGACGCCCTTTCCCGGGATGGAGTCGGATCTGGCTGCGCTGGTGCCGTCGGATTTTCTCCGGCAAACGCCCTTCGAGCGGTTGAAACATTTGCCGCGTTATCTGAAAGCGATGCAAGCGCGCGCGGATCGGTGGAAGCGCGATGCGGCCAAGGATGCTCAGCGCGCGGCCGAGATCGCGCCGTTCGCGGCCGCGATTAAAAAACACGGACCACCCGCCGATTCACTCCGCTGGTTGGTGGAAGAATTTCGCGTGAGTCTCTTCGCCCAGGAGTTGGGCACCGCAGAGCCCGTCTCAGTCGTACGGCTGTCGCGAGCTCTCCAAGAAATCGGCTTAAGTGGCGGAAGCGCGAAGCAGGCAGCGCCGGCCCCGGCGAAACTCGCCGTGCCACTGCCGGTGAAAGGCAAGATGGTCTTCAAAAGCCTCGACGCCTTGGGCAATCTTCCTCGTTGAGAGAAATTCAAAGTAACCCAATAGGTTACTTGGGCATTGGGGTGCGGAATGTTTTTCTCGTTGCGCTGAAGTTAAGCTAGTGGGCGGAGCTGGGCGGATATTTCGGTGTTGTCGTGCGCGGGATGTGGGGTAGTTTTCGCACATAACCCAATTACCTCATGAATACGTCGATTGCTACGTTGTTGGAAAGGAAAGGCGGTGCCACCCGGACTGTTGCGCATACGGTCACCGTGGCAGAGGCCGTCCGGGAAATGAACCGCCATAAAATTGGCGCTGTCCTTGTGATGAATGGTACGACATTGGTCGGAATTTTCACCGAGCGCGATGTGCTGAGCCGAGTCGTCGGCGGTGAACGTGATCCTTTGACGACGCCGGTGGCTTCCGTGATGACGAGCGAGGTGTTGACGATCACTCCTGAAACCACGGTGGATGAAGTGATGAGCTTGTTTCGCGACAAGCGCTGTCGCCATGTCCCCGTGATGAATGGTGGAGAACTGCAGGGTTTGATTTCCATCGGCGATGTCTCGGCTTGGATTGCGAACATGCATCGCGCCGAAGCGGAAACGCTGCGGCAATATATTTCGGGTGATTTGTCGGCGTGAGGGGCGTGGCGTGCGAGGGCGGCGATGAGTGATGAGTGCGAGCATGGTTGGTCGCCTCGTTTGAGGGCGCAGCCAGAAAACGGGGTCGAGGGGAATCCACACTTTCGCTGCGCTCAAGTGCGGCTACGAAGCCGATGGAGTGACGCGTCTGGCTTATTGAGGCAGGAGTGGTAGATGGCGCGCTGGCCGCGCCACGTTCATTCTGCTGGCCAGCAGAACGAGACAAGCTCGCAACCTACGCAATCACCCAAGTCCGGAGGCCTTTGGCAAACTTGCCGTGGAGCGTGAAGGAGTTCATAGCTTGCGCGAGAAAACCTGCTGGCTAGTTTGGCCGAATGAATAAAAACATTCTCTCGGGGTTGCTTGGTTTGATGGCTTTGGCGGTGGTCGCTCAAGCCAAAATTATTACCAAGGCGGTCGCGTATGAACATGCTGGTGTGAAACTGGAAGGTTGGCTCGCGTATGACGACGCGAAGGTGTCGGTCGAAAAAACCGGCGCAGGGGTGCTCGTGGTGCCCGAGTGGTGGGGGCTGAACGATTACGCCAAGGGGCGGGCGGAACAGTTGGCGAAACTCGGCTACATCGCCTTCGCGACGGATATGTATGGCGCGGGCGTGACGACTGACGATCCGAAGAAAGCGGGAGAGCTCGCCGGGCAATTTTATGGCAAGCCGCTCATGGCCGAGCGCGCGCAGGCCGGGTTGGATCAATTGCTCGCGACCAAGCTGGTGGATGCGAAACGCGTGGCGGCGATCGGTTATTGTTTCGGTGGCTCGACGGTGCAGGCGCTCGCTTTCAGCGGTGCGCCACTCGCCGGCATCGTAAGTTTTCACGGCGGACCCATTCCGGTGCCAGCCGACGCAGCGGCGAAAACCAAGGCGAAAATTCTCATCTGTCACGGCGCGATCGATCCCTTTATCAGCAAGGAGCAGATCGACACATTTGTGAAATCGTTGAACGACGGCAAATTTGATTACCAATTCATTGGTTACGCCGGGGCGGTGCATGCGTTCACGAATCCGCAGTCGGACGCGACGGCGAAGCGAACAGGTTTGCCCATCGCCTACAATGTGGCGGCAGATCAGCGTTCGTGGGAGCACATGAAATCGTTCCTCAACGAAATCTTTGCGGTCAGCAAATGAGCCGGTTGACGCTCTATACGCTGCGCCAGTGCAGCACCTGTCGGGCCGCAGTGAAGTGGCTGGGCTCGCGCAAAATTGATTGTGAGGAGAAAGCGATTCGCGAAACGCCGCCCACACTGGCCGAGCTGCGCGCGATGCTGGCGGCGTATCAAGGTGAGGTGCGCCGGCTGTTTAATTCATCGGGCATGGAATACCGGGCGCTCGGCCTGGCCAAGAAGCTGCCCGCTCTGACGACGGACGAGGCGCTCGGTTTGCTGGCGGGCAACGGCCGTCTGGTGAAGCGGCCGTTTGTGATCGGTCGCGGGGTGGCGCTGGTCGGGTTTGATGAGGAGGCTTGGGCCATAGCGCTCGTCAGGTAGGGGCTGTTGCGCTCAACGGCCATGCAGAAAATAATCTATAGCGATTGGCGGTTGAGGGCAACCGCCTCTACCCTGCAGGTCCGGTAAGTCTGACAAACAACAATCGTTGTTATTAAATCCATCCCGCTTTATTTATGAAATCACTGTTTAGTTTACTCTTCCTCGTGACCCTCTTGGTTTCCCCGGTTTTGCTCCAAGCCAAGATTACTCGCCTCGTGGAAAAATCCTTCAAGGTGCAGGCGGGAGGTTTGCTGAAAGTCCAGACATACGGGGGCGATATCACCGTCCTGACCGGCACCGGTAATGAAGTTAAAATAACCGCCAAGGAGTTGATTGACGCCTCATCCGAAGAGAAAGCCGACGATATGGTCAGGGATCTCGCGCTGATGATGGATCAGAAAGGGGATAAGGTATTCGCGATGGCAAAATATCATAAGCGGGGTGGCTGGATTTGGAGTTCCACGCCTGTCACGGTGAGTTTTACCGTCGTGGTTCCGGTCCGCTATAACGTCGAGCTCGAAACTTCTGGTGGCAACATCAGGGTCGCGAGCATCGAAGGCCAAGCGCGGCTACGGACGAGTGGGGGCGATCTTAAGCTTGAGCGAATTAATGGCGAAGTGGATGGCGGTACTTCCGGGGGGAATATCACGCTCCGCGAAGGGACGGCCAAAGTGCGGCTGAGTACTTCCGGGGGAAATATTCACGTTGAACGCGCCGGTGGTGAAGCGGATCTCTCCACCTCGGGCGGAAACATCACGATCGAATCCGTGCGCAGTCGCGTGAAGGCCACGACTTCCGGGGGCGATATCAAAGCGACGCTTGAGGGGGAATTGACGGGGGATTGTACGCTCACCACTTCCGGTGGCTCGGTGGTCGTCACGGTGGATAACATCGCCGCCTTTGATCTGCGAGCTCGCACCAGTGGCGGAAACGTCGATGTCGAAGGCCTCACGATTGCGATTGATCATGGTGGCCTGCGCAAGAGCAGTCTGTCGGGCAAGGTCAACGGAGGTGGACCGGTGTTGAATCTTGGGTCGAGTGGCGGAGATATTCGGATTCGGGCAAAATGAATTTTCTGCTTAGCGCGAGGTGGGACGGGAGTTAATGAGGCCGGTGCGAAAGCGCTGGCTTCCGGCTATCGGCGGCGTTCAATGCTGGGATGGGTTTGATTGATACGCATACACATTTGGATTCCTTCGCCCGGCGCGGCGAGTTGCCGGCGGTGTTGCAGCGCGCGCGCGATGCGGGACTCGCGGGCATGATCGCTATCGGTACCGATGCGGATGACTGGACGCTCTACCACGACATCGCAGCGGCCAATCCAGGTTTCGTGGACTATTCAGTCGGAATTCATCCGTGCAATGTGGACGAACCATGGGCGGAGCGATTCGCGCAGCTGGAAGGATTTTGGCAGAGAGAAAAACGGCCAGTGGCGCTCGGCGAGATCGGGCTTGATCGGTTTCATTTGCCGAAGGATGACGCGGTGGCGGCCGAGAAAATTATCGGCTGGCAACGCGCGGCGTTTACCGAGGGTTTGATTTTGGCAAAGCGACTGAGTTGTCCGGTGGTGGTGCATTCGCGGGGCGCGTTCGCGGAATGCGTGGCGATGATCGATGCTTCGGGGGTCGATTGGGCGCGGGTGGTTTTTCATTGTTTCACGGAGACGGTGGCAGAAATGGCCGAGTTGACGAAGCGCGGCGGATTCGGGTCGTTCACCGGTGTGGTCACCTACAAGAATGCGGAAGCAGTGCGCGCGACGGCGCTGGCGCAGGGGTTGGACCGGCTGATGATCGAGACAGATGCGCCGTACCTGACGCCGATGCCGCACCGGGGAAAACCAAACGAGCCCGCTTTTATGCGGCATACGGCGGAATATTGCGCAGGGTTGTTTGGCGTGAGCTACGAACGGCTGGCGGAAGTCACGACGGCGAACGCGCGGAAGTTTTTCGGAATTTAGCCCACGGAACCCACGGAATACACGGAAAAATTAGAAAACAAAAAAGCCGGTCAGGGACCGGCTTCAGTTTCTGTGGATTCCGTGTGTTCCGTGGGCAACCAGTTTTACGCTTCGTCGAATTTCTTGGCGAAGAGGGCTTCGAGTTCGTCGAGCATGTGGGGGGCGTCGGCACCGGTGGCGATGAACTTCACTTTCGAACCCTTCGCGGCGGCGAGCATCATGAGGCCCATGATGCTTTTGCCGTTCACTTGCTCGTCTTCCTTTTCGACAAAGATCTCGGCCTTATATTTGTTGGTGATGCGCACGATCATGGCGGCCGGGCGGGCGTGGATGCCCATCTTGTTTTGGACAAGAAGCTCCCTGGTGAGGGTGGCGGCGGCGGCGGTGGTATCACTCTTTTCCATTGCGGTAGGTCGGTGGGTTCAGATTAAAGGATTCGGAAAAAACCGGACCCGCTCCAGCTCTGCAACTATAAAGACCCTAGTATGCCCGCCTTCGCCATCATTGTGCCCTGTCGCCTCGAATCCACTCGGTTTCCTCGAAAACTGCTGCATCCGATTAAAGGTAAGCCACTTGTCTTGTGGGTCGCCGAGAGAATCACCGAGCAGGCTCCCGACCTGCCTTTGTGGTTCGCGGTGGATCATCCTCTGTTGGCCGAATGCATTGAAGGCGCGGGGTTTAGAGCGATCATGACCGACGCCAATCACCCCAGTGGAACGGACCGTATTGCCCAGGCTAATCGCCGGGTGCGGGCGAGCTACGTAATAAATGTGCAAGCGGACGAGCCCTTGGTCACGGATCGCCAGATTCAGGCCTTGGCGCGGATGATCCAGGGCGAGTGCCCGATGGCGACGCTCTGCACGGCGTTTAAACGCGCGGAGGATTTTCTGAATCCCAACCAAGTGAAAGTGGTGATGAGTAAGACTGGGCGCGCGCTTTATTTTTCCCGTTCGCCGGTTCCCTATCATCGCGACACGGCTGGCCAGGTGGACGATGCGTGGGTGGCCACCAATCCCTGTTTCAAGCATCTCGGACTCTACGCCTATCGCGCCGATTTTCTTGAAAAATTCGTGACGCTCCCGCCCGGCAAACTGGAACAGATTGAAAAACTGGAACAGCTCCGCGTGTTGGGTGCGGGCCAGCCGATCGCGATCGAAGTGACGGAAGATCCGAGCCTCGGTGTCGATACGGCGGAAGATGCGGCGAAGTTCGAGGCGCTCTTGGGGTGAACGCTGCGCCGAACACTCGAAAACTTCCGGTTGCCCTATTCTTCTCTCTAATTGCCTCCCGGAAAACCGGCCCACTCGCATGGCGCATCGCGCCAATCGGAATCGCGCTTTTGCTGGCCGCCCGTACCGGGTCATCGCGGCATCCCAAGGCGACGGAGAAGATCACGCCGGTTCGCATTCCGCTCCGACACCTCGCCCCGTGGTGGGTACGTATCGCAATTATGCTGGATTTGGCGCGGCTTTCGATGGTGTGATCCCTGCGGCCATGAGAATATTTCCGGACGGTTCTGCGAATTGGCCGACGGTCAGGTGGGTGAGTTATGCTGATTTCACTCCAGACGGGATGAAGGCGGTAGGTCCGTATCCTGAAGGGACCCGGTACGTCCGGCAACTTGTCGTGCGCGACGGGATACTTTGTGCGCAGGATGGCGTGGCGGAGCCCTTGTTCGTGGCGTACGAGGTTGATGCGTTGACACTCGAGAAGCGGAACAGAGGCTATACCCGAATGGCGCTAAGATAAGGCGGTTGGTCGTCATTCTACCACGCGTGATCATGCCAACTATTTTGCATGAGGAATGTAGTGTCCCGCCCTTGTGGCCGTGCCGGAGTGCGCACCTGAAACGGCTCGCCCACCAGGGGCGGCCCTCCGAAATTCCGCAGCAAATCATCGCAGACGAAACGTCAGGCAGGCGTCGATCATGCCGCTTATCTTAGCGCCATTCGGCAATACCCCAACTCTTCCTGCTCCCAGCCTGCCGCCGACGGACCGGAAACGAGCGGGTCCAGTGATGATTTCCGTTCCTTTCGAAAACCATCAGGAATTCGAGTCCAAAGGCGCATCTTTCCATGAGTATGAATTTAATCTCTTCGAGCGTTGGCGGGACGGACCGCCGGCCAACGCCATGCCCATTCCCGTACCACAGCCGGAGTTCTTGGTGGCGGGCAATCATCTTGGACGGGTGTCCCTTGAGGCAAGTGATGCAGACGAAGACGACATAACTTTCATCCTTGTCGACCGCCCCATTCATGGAACGTTGACTCTGGAAAGGGAGAACCCGCTTCAGACAATTTATTTATATCATCCGGTGCTAGGTTATCGGGGCGCGGATCGTCTTAGCTTCAAAGTGAGCGACGGGCGCGGAACGTCCGCGCCTTGCGAACTCAAGATCCACGTGTTGGAGCCAGCGCGATAAATTCCGCTGGAAGCGAGAATGCCGCTCCTTGGGACCTGATAAATCAACCGTTGCGGGAGCGCAACCCGTGCACGAATGTCCTCGCACGACGATCAACTCGGTGCTCTTGGTCGACGATCTGCGCTATAGCCGTCTGTTGCCCACGCCCGTGACCCACAAGACTTCGCAGGAGCCGCCACGGGTGTCCTCGCGGGATAGCGAGGAGCGCCAGCGGTAACCATCGGGATCGGCAACCTCGACCAAGTAGCCTTCCAGCGTGACGACGTCGTGACGTTTGACCTCTAGCAACTGGAGACGCACAGCATCGTCGGCGGGGAGGCAATGGGTATTGGCCGAGTGAGTGGCAATCAGACTGGGGTCGAGCGGAGGTTCCCCCTGAAAACGGTATTCATACCAGCGGCCGGATTGGCTGATATCGAGTTTGTTGACGACGGCGGCGACCGACATCGGGCCCCACCCCAGGGCAAGATCGAGCGGGGAAAGTTCGGCGGCGCGGTCGTTGCGATAACGTTCCCGGCTCAGGACAACGGCGGTCACGCTATAGCGTGCGAGCGGAGTGACGGTGTGGCCCTTAAACGGGAAAGGCTTGGGTAGATCGGTGTTGAATTGGCGTGGATCATGGGCGGCGGGCATGCCGCGCCATTTGGCGGCGGGCTGATGAAAGAAAAACCATGCGCCTGCCCCCAACAGAATCAAGACGAGCAGCTTTTTCACGGAGGGGTTGTTGGCTGGGGTTTAGGGGAAAGCAAGCACGAGAAAAGCCCCGCCGACTTACGAGAGTCCATCCCTCAGTCGACCGCATGAAACGTTTGGCTCAGATCTTCCCAGCTTGGCGCTTCTCGATCTTCCGATTGAAGTTGGTGGAGTGTTACCCGGCGTCGCCCGTGATCATGAGGGTTGCAGCCTCCGTTTTTTATCCGCAATAGCAGACCCTAATTGACGATACGTCCGATATGGCTGACATAACGCACCTGCGAACGCTGACGACCATTCCTCTGCCTGCGACCCAGGCGCTCCGGAAATTGGGTGGGATCTGGCGTTGGCGCGGCGGAAGCGGGTAATTTCCACCGCCGACATGGCGGCTCGGCTGTTTGTCAGCCGCGACACGCTCTGGCGGTTGGAGCGTGGCGATGCGACGCTGGCGATCGGTACTTTGGCGGCGGTGGCTTTTGTGCTGCAACTGCATGATCGCTTGGCCGCGCTGGCTGCACCGGCGAGCGACGGGCTCGCGCTGGCTTTGGACGAGGACCGCTTGCCGAAACGGATTCACCGCCGCCGCGTATGAACCTGGAAGTCCACATGACTGGCTGGGAAAAACCGCTTTGGTTGGACGGCTGTTCACGACGGAGAAGGGGGCGCGGTCACGTTTGAATACGCACGCGAATGGCTCGCGCAGCCGGGTTCGTTCGCCATCGATCCGACGGGTTTGCCGCTGCAACGAGATCCTCAGCATCGCGGCGCGCTCTTTGGTTTATTCCAAGATTGTGGGCCTGACCGTTGGGGGCGCGTGCTGATCGAGCGGGCGGTGCGGAAAAAAGTTCTGAGTGCGAAACCGTATCGCGACATCGATTACGTACTCGCGCTCGACGACTTTTCCCGCATCGGCGCGCTGCGCTTTCGCGTGGGCGGGGAACCGGCGTTTCTCGCGGCGCACTGGGGCCGGTTGCCTCCCTTGGTGCAGCTCAAGGAGCTTATCCACGCGACGGATGCGATACATCACGAAAAAGAAACGGTGGAAGACCGGCGATTTCTCCTGGGCGAAGGTTCGCCACTCGGCGGAGCCCGGCCGAAATCGGCGGTGCAGCTGGACGGGGCGTGCTGGGTATCGCGAAATTTCCGAAGCCCGACGATGTGCGCGACATCGCCGCCGGTGAAATTCTCGCGCTCGGCTTGGCCATGGCTGCCGGCATCAACACAGCAGAGCACCGGCTCGTGTCGGTGGGGAAGCGTAGTGTGGCGGTAATCACGCGCTTTGATCGCAAAGGGGCGAAACGGATTCCGTTTATCTCGGCGGCGACGTTGCTCGGGGTGTCGGCGGGTGAACCCGGCTCGTACACGCACATGGCCGACGGCATTCGGCAATTCGGTCACGAGGTCGCCGGCGATCTGCGGGAGTTGTGGCGGCGGCGGGTGTTTTCCCTGCTGGTGAGCGATTACGACGACCATCTAAGCAACCACGGATTTCTCCTGGTGGAGCCGGGGCGTTGGGCGCTGGCGCCGGCTTACGATGTGAATCCGGCGCCGGAGATTGATCGTGCGCAGACGAACAAAACTCCGATCACCGAGGAGTCGGGCGAGTTGTCCATTGAAACTGCCATGGCTGCGGCGGCGCGGTTTGGGCTCAAGCCAAGCCAAGCGAGGCAAAAGCAATCTTGCGCGAGGTATTTAAGTCGGTCGTGCCGTGGCGTGTGGTCGGACGAAAGTTGCGGCTGAAGGCGAGCGTGCTCGATGCGTACGAGAGTGCGTTCGAGCATCCGCTCTTGGCGGAGGCCAAGGCGCGGGTGGGGTGAGGGCGACCCGAAACGAGAATATGCAGGAGGTGGGCGTCGGTTTCCATACCGACGCTCTGTCGCCGATGTGGAAAACGGCGAGCACCTTTCAGTTTGAGACGACATCGAAGACCGTGTTTTCGGGCTGCGCCCTCAAACGCGGCTACTGGGAAATTGGCTGCTCGGAAGTTGCCTGATTGCAGGTGAGTTTGCCGACACTGGTCACCTGCCACTTGTTACTTGGCACTTCCCGCGCTCAGCGCGGCTCAGATCTTTCCGGCTTTGCGTTTCTCGATCATCCGGTAGAAATCGGTGAAGAGCGGGTCGGCGTCGTTCGGGCCGGGGGCGGCTTCGGGGTGATACTGCACAGAGAACACGGGAAGCGTTTTGTGGCGGAGGCCTTCGACCGTCTGGTCGTTGAGGTTGATCTCGGTGACCATCGCGCCGTGGGCCTCGATTGACTTCGGATCGGTGGCGAAACCGTGATTCTGCGCCGTGATGGAAACTTTGCCGGTCTCGAGATTCTTCACGGGCTGGTTGCCGCCGCGGTGGCCGAACTTCAATTTGTACGTCGTGCCTCCGATCGCGTGCGTGATCATCTGGTGGCCGAGGCAGATGCCGAAAATCGGGTAGTCGGGGAGGAGGGCCGTGACCATTTTGTGAATGTAGGGCAACGCGGCGGGATCGCCCGGGCCGTTCGAGAGGAACACGCCGTCGACGCCGGCTTCGCGCACTTGCTCAGACGTGGCGGTGGCGGGAAATACCTGCACATCGAATCCGTGGCGAACGAGCTTGCGAAAAATCGTGTACTTCGCGCCGAAATCGAAGGCGGCGATCTTGAATTTTTTCGAGGGCGTGATCGTCGCGCCTTGGGTGGTGCCGACGGGGAGATACTGGGTGTTGTGGCGCGAGGCGTCGTAGGCTTGCCAGATGTACGGGGCTTTGCAGGTCGTATCCTTCACATAATCGCTGCCGGCCATGTCCCGCCAGCCGCGGGCGCGCTTGACGGCTTCTTCATCGCTGAGAGGCAAAGTGCTGAGGCAGGATTTCATCGCGCCATCGACGCGGAGTTTCTTGGTGATGGTGCGGGTATCGACGTCGCTGATGCCGGGAATGCCGTATTTTTTTAGGTAGGCGTCGAGCGACATGGTGCTGCGCCAATTGCTGACGACGGGGGAAACTTCGCGGACGACGAGGCCGGAGCAACGTGGGGCGAAGCTTTCCTCGTCTTCGACGTTGATGCCGTAATTGCCGATTTGCACGGCGGTCATGGTCACGATTTGGCCGAAGTAGGAGGGATCGGTGATGATTTCCTGGTAGCCGGTCATGGAGGTGTTGAAAACACATTCACCGGCGATGGTGGCATCGGCCCCAAAGGCGATGCCACGGAATATGCTACCATCTTCGAGGGCGAGAACTGCGGGTTTGGACTGGGACATTCTCCGCCGACGAAAAGGAGTCCGACCCCGCCTGCCAAGGGGAAACATGCGGGCGATTATTCTTTGTTACTTTTGGGCCATGTTTGCCTGTGGGCGGGGTGCACTCCTCGTCCTCCATAGTCTTGGCGTCGGAGGAACCCCGCTGGCTTCAACCTTCGTCGCGCATGTCTCGTGGGGTGAGGGGACCCGCCCACAAATTTCCCTGTGGTAGCCACGTTGGCGCGAATGCGACAACGTGGTCTGGGACTGCGGGTGATTGTCATAACCGCGTTTTCGGGCTGCGCCCTCAAACACGGCTACTGGATGACGGAACCGTGGTAGGTAGCGCGCTGGTCGCGCTACGTTGCGAGGCAAGCTCGCAACCTACGAGTTGCGTTGCGAGGCAAGCTCGCAACCTACGAGTTACGTTGCGAGGCAAGCTCGCAACCTACGAGTTAGGACGGGCACCTCGCTCGCAATTTTCCTGAAAAACACCCACTAATGGGATGCTGCGGAGCTGGCGCGGATCAAACGGATGAGATCGGGGGCATTGAGGGGCTTGGTCAGGTAGTCGTTCATGCCGGCCTTAAGGCAGATCTCACGATCGCCGACCATGGCGGAGGCGGTCAGGGCGATGATGCGGATGTTGCGGTTGTGATCGCCCGCCTCGCCGTTGCGGATGCGGACGGTGGCGTCATAGCCATCCATTTCCGGCATCTGGCAGTCCATCAGAATCAGATCGAAGGCGTCGCGGCGGAGCGCTTCGATGCAGGCCAAACCATGACCGACTATTTGGGGTTGATAGCCGATCCGGCGCAGTAAGCCGGTGATCAGTTTCTGATTCACCAAATTATCCTCAGCGACAATAATCCGGAGCGGGTGTTGCTGGCCGAGGGTGGGATCAAACTTGGTGATGGGTGGGTGGGTCGGCTCGGGCTTGTTGGTTTCGGCGTGGCGGGTGTCACCCAAGGTTTTATTCAAGGCATCGAGCAGGGCGGATTGGCGAACCGGTTTGGTCAGCACGACAGTGAAATGATCCTTCGGGTGGTAGACGCGGAGCTCTTCATGGTTGATCGAGGAGAGCAGAATCATGGGGAGATTCGCGCGGCCGGGCAATTGGTGAAGTTGGGCGGCGAGCTCCACGCCATGCATGCCGGGCATGATCATGTCGAGAATCGCGAGATCGTATTCGCCGTGCTCGCGGACGTGTTCGATGGCTTTGAGCGGCTCCTTAAAGGATTCGCAGATAATCCCCCAGCGTTTCAACTGGCTGGTGAGAATGTTCCGGTTGCACTCATTGTCATCGACGATGACGGCGCGGCGGCCTTCCAAGGCTACCGTGGGGCGGAGCGGTTGCGCGCCGGCCGCTTGATCGGCTGGGGCCGTGGTGAAGGCCGCTTGGATGGTGAAACGGAAGCTGGAGCCTTGGGGTGAAGTGGAGGCCAACTCAATGTCGCCGCCGAGCAACTGCGTGAGGTTGCGGCTGATGGCGAGACCAAGACCACTGCCGCCGAATCGCCGGGTGGTGGAGGAGTCGGCTTGGCTGAAGGGGCGGAATAATCGGTTGATCCGATCCGGCGCGATGCCTTCGCCGGTGTCACGGATCGTGAAGCTGAGTTGCGGGGCTTGACTGGTCGTGGAGAGGACCAACCCGATGCGTATTTCTACTTCGCCTTTAGTGGTGAATTTGATGGCGTTCCCGATCAAGTTGACGAGCACCTGACGGAGCCGGGTGCTATCCGTGAGCACCCACTCGGGGACATCGATATCGATCCAATGGAGCAGCGCGATTTTCTTCTCGTGGGCTTTGCTCCAGAGCAGGTCGAGCACTTCTTCAAGGCAACGGCGGACCGAAACGGGATGCCGATCGAATTCCATGCGGCCGGATTCGATCTTGGAGAAATCCAGGATGTCGTTGATGAGGGTGAGCAGGGATTCGCCACTGGAGCGGATGGTCAGTAACCAATCGCGCTGTTCCCGGCCGAGGGCGGTATCGAGCAGGAGGTTGGTGAAGCCGAGCACGCCATTCATGGGCGTGCGGATTTCATGACTCATCACGGTGAGAAATTCGCTTTTGGAGCGGTCCGCCGCTTCGGCGTTTTCTTTGGCTTGGCGGAGCTCTGATTCTGCTAACTTTTGCTGGGTGATATCGCTTTGGATGCCAACCATACGGATCGCCCGGCCATGGGGGCCGAAGAGGGCTTTGCCCCGGACCAAGGTCCAGATCCAATTTCCGTTTTGATGAAGCATGCGATACTCACAGTGAAAAGCATCCGACTGCTGATGCAGGTGGGCGAGGAGTGCGGTATTGATCAACGCCTGGTCATCAGGGTGTATCCGGGCCAGCCACTCTTCGCGCCGGTCGGGCAAGGCCTCGGGAGCAAAGCCCAGAATGCTTTTCCAGCGTGGGGAAAACCAGATTTCATTGCGCTCGATATTCCAATCCCACGCCCCTTCGTTGCTGCCGGAAACCGCCAGATGCCAGCGTTGCTCGCTCTGCTGCAAGGCTAACTCGGCGGCTTTGCGGTCGGTGGCATCCCGATCAATGCCGATCACTAATTCGCGACCATCGACCATGATCAGACTCGTGAAATATTCGATGGGGAACGTCGTGCCGTTTTTGTGCCGGTGTTTGCCTGCGCCTTCGAATCGGCCTGCCTGGCGCAGGTCTCGGAACCAGTTCGAGGTGTTTTGGGTCCACGGATCAGCTTCAATCAGGTCGCAGCATTGCCCGATTAATTCTGCTTTTGTATAGCCGTGCATGGTGCAGGCCAGAGGATTGCAATCCACGATTTTGACCGGCACTTGCGGGTCGTGCGGATCGAAAATCATGATACTGATGGGGGCTTTGTCCCACAGCGCTTGAAGCAACGGCAACGTGGTGTTCAGCACAAAATGATTTCCCTCCGCGCTTTGCTGGAGCTGGTCAATGGTCCGGGCGGCGATTTTTAGCCCGGCGAACGCGATCAAGGCGATGCTGGCAATGCCACCGGCGGCGAGGTAAAGAACCGTCGCGTGCAGGACCGACGGCCTGGTCAGCGCGCACCAAACCAGACCCAAAACGAGGAGCAGCCCCACGCCGGCGATTGATCCGGCGATCAGCCGCATGTTCTTTCCGGCCAACCTGGGCATCAGGTGGGTTGTGCTCGTTTGGACTTTCTGGGGCATTGGCGTTGAATTGTTTGCAGGCAGGACGGGCAAAATGGTCCTGCATCGGTCCTCTGATGGATTGACCCTGCATGCATCGGCACAATTCCGCTTAATTTGAGCCTATTTGCATAACATTAAATCTATGATTTTCAGTTATCCAGCTGGTTTTCTGTGCGCCTTCGTGGTTGAGGCATGGCTGCGTCCGAACTAATCCGCTTCAGGATTCCCTCATTTGACAGCCTCGGCAAAGCGGCTACCTCTGCTGAAGCACATGGCATACACAGAAGATCGCACGCAGTGGTTCGAAGGGCAGGGACTTTGGTCCCACATTCCAGCGGCCCAATGGCAGGATTGGACCTGGCAGCTCAAAAACCGGATCACGTCGATCGAACAGATCGAGCGGCACCTCACACTGACGCCTGAAGAGAAAGCCGGCTGCCTCTTCGCCAACCAGAAGCTCGCCCTCGCGATCACGCCGTACTTTTTCAACCTGATCGACCGCCAAGATCCCAACTGCCCGATCCGCAAGCAGGTCATCCCGCGCAGCGACGAGATGGTCGTCTCTTCCGGCGAAATGCTCGACTCGCTCGGCGAAGACGAACACTCGCCCGTCCCCGGCCTCGTGCATCGTTATCCCGATCGCGTGCTCTTTCTCGTGACCGATCGCTGCGCCGCGTATTGCCGCTACTGCACGCGCAGCCGGCTCGTCAGCAACGCGCAGGACTACAATTTCCATCCCGAATACGAGCAGGCGCTCCGGTACATCGAGGCGCACCCCGAGATCCGCGACGTCCTCCTGTCTGGCGGCGATCCCCTGCTGCTCTCCGATAAGAAACTCGAGCATCTCCTCGGCCGCTTGCGCGCGATCAAGCACGTGGAATTCATCCGCATCGGTTCGCGCATTCCGGTTTTTCTGCCGCAACGCATCACGCCCGAGCTCTGCGAAGTTTTCAAAAAACATGGACCGATCTGGATGAGCATCCACGTCAATCACCCGCGTGAAGCCACGCAGGAATTGAAGGATGCCTGCGAACGTCTCGCCTACGCCGGCGTACCGTTGGGCAACCAAAGCGTCTTGCTGCGCGGCGTAAACGACGATGCCGAGGTCATGCAGGCGCTCGTGCATCGCCTGCTGCGGATGCGCGTACGGCCCTATTATCTTTATCAGATGGATCTCATCACGGGCGGCTCGCACTTCAAAGTCGATGTGCGCAAAGGGATCGAGATCATCCAGGCGTTGCGCGGCCACACCACCGGTTACGCCGTCCCGCAATACGTGATCGATGCGCCCGGCGGCGGCGGCAAGGTGCCGATCAACCCTGACTACGTCGAAGAAATCACCGACGACGAAGTGGTCTTCCGGAATTTCGAGGGCAAACGTTTCCGTTATCCCTTGAAAGCTGTGCCGGTCAAAGAAAACGCCGGCATTGTCATGCCGGCGGAGATTCATCTGTAGGCAAGATGGTCGTCGATTTCCCTATCGGCGACTGATCGGAAGTAGCCGCGCTGGAGCGAAGCGACAGTGCGGCTGACGTTCCGACCGCGTTTTCGGCTTCGCCTCAAACGCGGCTACAAAAACCAAGAAACGTGGCTACAAAATACAGCGTCGGTGTGGAAACCGACGCCCACCTTGCTTCACTTCAGCCCAAACGTCGCGCTGATCGTGGCCGTGATGGTTTTTTCCAGCGAAGTCGTATCGCTGTTGCCCTCCCAACTCGTCGACGTCGAGTAAAGCGGATTGATCTGCACCACGCCCATGCGCGCGTTGTGCAGCTCCTTGATTTCCCGAGCGCCTTGCGTCGCGATTTGCTCGGCGCGGGCGCGGGCATCCTTTGTCGCCTCGGCCATCATCTCCACTTTTGCCTCACCCGCCTTGGTGTAGATGAACTCGTAGCCCTCGGAGACAAACGAGACATCCTGCTGCAACAATTCTCCTGTGTCGCTTGCGAGCTTCGGCAACTCTTCGACGTTGCTCGAGCGCACTTCGATCGACTGCGTGAGTCGGTAGCCGACGCGCACGACGACGGTCGTTTCGCTGTCGTCCGCATTTTTTTGGTGTACCGTCATCTCGCGGATCTGCACGGGACGCGCGGAATACTCCGTGAGGTGGCGCGTCTTGAGAAACGCCGAAATCTTCGCGAAATCCGCCTGCAATTTCGTCTGCGCTTCGAGCAACGTCGGCGCGTCGACGAAATAATTCGCGCGCCACACGACGAGATCGGAGCGCACATTTTTGCGCGCCGAGCCGGTGACGTTGATGACTTGGGACTCCGAGATGCGAGTCCATGTGTGGGAAAGAACGAGTGAGGCGAAACAGAGGCCGGCGGACAGGAAGAGTCCGGCCACGAGCCCGAAAAGATGAGGGCGGGTTGGGTTCATTATTTATAGTTATGACAAAGCCGGGCGCGTTACCGCGCCCTAAAACCGGAACCGAACCGTTGTGCAAACAATTGCAGGCCAGAATTAAGCGCCAGCTAATTTCCCGACAACTTATTCACAAAAAATCTTTGGAAAAGATTCAACGTTTTGGCCGTTGGCGCGTCTATCATCACGTTAACAGTTTGTAGTTTTACGGTTTGCTTGGTGTTTAGGTCATGCAGAGGCTGCCCGAAAGGGTGGCCTCTTCATGTTTTAGGGGTCGGATGATTGAGTAGCTCACAGGCCCATGCCACGCCGAAGCCCGGCGAAGGCGGGTCCGTGTCTGTGTGATTGGGTTGGGAAAGTGGCACGGGTCTCCGACCCGTGGGATTGCTCTCAGTAGGTTGCGAGCTTGTCTCGTTCTGCTGGCCAGCAGAACGACCGTGGCGCGACAAGCACGCCACCTACGACGGAATCCGAACTTCGCAGGCAGAGACCAGCCTTCGCCAAGGCTACGGCTCGGCAAGCGCCTGCCGCTACAGTTTATGTCTACTAACACAATGAAGAGTTGACGGCGGACTTCGGGTGGCTTTGGTGGGCCTTGCCTGTAGGGGTGTCCTCCGCGGAGGACTGAGATTGCGGCGCGACTCGGCCGCTCGACCCTTCGAACCTGAACGGATCATGCCGACGAAGGAAACAGCAGGCGCCGCAGTTGCGCCATCGGGCGCACGGCGCCCCTTCTGTCGGGAGTCTGTTTGGAGTCCAGGTCACATCACCATGACATTGACACCACGCCCACGACACTTCGCCTCGAGCCTGCGCTCCGGGCTTCTCTTCGCCGCACTCGCGTTCGGCTCCAGCCCCGCCTTGCGCGCCGCCGATTCAGCGGCCCCCGTCGCGCCGCTTCCCGCAGCCGATGAAGTCACGCAGCTCGAACGCTTCATCGTTAAAGGCGTGTCGATCGAGCAATCCGTCAATCCGCTCACGCGCGACATCTCTGCGGTCATGGGTGATGATCGTTCCGTTCTCGATACGCCACGTGGCGTCAGCTCCATCACCGAGGCGTTGTTGAATGAGCGCGGCATTCACGGTGTGAAGGAGTTCGTCGTTTACAGCCCCGGCGCTTACGCTCCGTCCAGCTACGGCCTCGCCACCACGCCCAATATTCGCGGCGACGTCGCCGAGACTTATCTCAACGGCCAGCGTCGCAGCTACAACAACTACGGTTTTCTCCCGAGTTGGAATGGCGTCGAGGCCATCGACATCGTGCGTGGTCCCGGCTCGGCGGTTTTCGGTGCGGGTTTCTTCAGTGGCGGCTACGTCAACTACGCGACCAAGCTGCCGAAATTCTCCGGCCTACAAACCACCGTCACCACGCGGCTCGGCACCTGGGCGCCCAGCAGCGTTTCCTATCTCAACGCCTCCGTGCAAATTGATACCACCGCCCCGGTCTCCGACAAATTTGCCTGGCGCGTCAGCTACGAAGGCAAGGGCGGCGACACCTTTTATAAGAAAAACGGCGTGAGCGATGATCGGCAGGATCTCTTCGTCGCACTCACTTGGAAACCAGATGATCGCCGCACTTTCCAATTCAACGCCCAGTGGGAATGGCAAAACTGGCCCGAGATTCTCGGCGTCAATCGTCCCACGCAGGAGCTGATCGACCACGCCACGTATTACACCGGCATTTCCGCCGACCTTCCGTATTACCCCGGCCCGATCAACGTCACCGGCAAAGTCACGCTGCCGTGGGAAGCCTCACTCTTCTCCACCGGCGATTACTCCAACGCCAACGCCGCTCACGCGCAGCTCATCGCTACCTTCGAATTCTCGCCCGCCTTCACGCTCATCAACCGCACGCTCGCCGAGCACATCGATCGCCATCGCTACAACCAATCCGAGTACGTCGAGTACGTGAAACAAACCACAGTTGAGAACCGCACCGAAGCGCACCTGAAATTTAACCTGTTCGGTTTCGCGCACAAAAGCATCGGCGGAGCGACCGTGCGCTACGAAGGCCGCGAGTCGTACACGAATTACTTCAACGAGTACCTCTACAACTTCGACATCACCGATCCGTCCCGGACCTTCGATCACGCCACGCAATATCCTAATTCCTACTATCCCGGCCTCCCCGGACCTGGCGGGCACTTGGTTTTCCCTAATTCCTCCGGCTCGCCCGAGACCGTGAAATCTACGCTCTGGAATCCCGCGCTTTTCTGGCAGCACGACACCGCGCTCACCGGTAAACTCAGCCTCCTCCTCGGCGTGCGCGAAGATTGGTTTCACGCCACGGCGCGCGATCCGTACGAAGCCGCCACCGGCATTCCGTTTCGTGATAAGGCGACCATTGCGTCTTTTTCGAACAACGTGAACCTCCTCTACAAACCCACGGCGACGACTTCCCTCTACGCCACCTACCAGCGCATCCGCGCGGCCAACGGCAACGTCACCGGCGGCGGCATCATCCTGAATCCGCCCGTCGATCCGAAAAAATCTGCCGAGATCAACCGCGACGATTTCCGCAACCTCAGTGAACTCGCCGAAGTCGGCGCGAAATTTAGCCTGCTCGGCAACAAACTTTTCGCCGGCGCCACACTCTTCGAGCAGAAGCGCACCCGCGTTTCCCTCGGCGGAAAAAAGAACAACATCGTCGTGAACGGTCTCGAACTCGAAGCCGTGTACCAGCCGCACTCGCGCTTGAATGCGACTTTCAACGCCACATTCCAGAACGGCCACTACGTCGACTCGGTGCCGTTCCAGATGGGCGGCCGTTCCATCTACGATGCCTATCTCCTCGGCCAAGGCCCGGGTGGGAAAGGCACGTCCACCGGCAGCTTCGATCCGTTCGGCAACCAAGTCGGCAAGGGCAACTGGCCGCTGCTCGGTTTCTCGAAGATGCTCTTCAACGGCAGCGTGCGCTATCGTTTCGCAAACGGTTTCGGGGTCGGGGCCAACGCGCAATACTCCAGCCGCCAGACCGGCAACCTCGACGATCAGTGGCACATCCCCGGGCAATACCTGCTCAACACCTCGCTCTTCTACGAGACGAAGAAGTGGAGCGTGAATATTGATTTCCTCAACGTCACCAACCAGCGCAACTGGACCCACAACGGCGACGCCTTTTCCGGCAGCATCTTGGTTTTCCAAGAGCAACCCTTCCGCCTCGAAGGCTACTTCAAGGTCCGCTTCTGAGTTTAAGGTCGCCCTGATCAAGGTGGAACGCGACCTCCGGGCGCGTTCTTCTCTGCCGATTCCCACCCGCCGAATATCCTCCGGCGGGTTTTCCCAGGAGGAACCTGCAGGCAGCGATCCGAATCACGCGCGCCCAGATGGAGCGACTTGACCCAAGGCGGGCGACCCCAAGGCGCAGGAGCAAGCACGCTCGCTCGCCCAAAGCGTGTTGCGATCAACCCGTATCACCGACGGTTTGATCCCACCAGCTCAGG
>Ga0105049_10001107_pt1 | contig 31484 bp, 21 predicted proteins | sample MAT06_FD_78087 | JGI IMG/M metagenome (GOLD analysis project Ga0105049, IMG submission 78087) | Freshwater microbial communities from Lake Fryxell liftoff mats and glacier meltwater in Antarctica - MAT-06 | ecosystem: Environmental > Aquatic > Freshwater > Ice > Liftoff microbial mat | place... | reverse complement strand
GATCGGCCTCGGGATCGCGGGCGACCTCGAAGCCAAGAAGCTCCTCTCGGAGAAGCTGGCCAAGACGTCCGAGCCGAATGCCAAGGGTTACATCACGATCGGTCTCGGTCTGATGGACGCGCGTGAGTCGGTGAAGGAGATCCGCACGATCGCGCTCGATTCCAAGTACAAGCCCGAGCTGCTGCAGTCGGCCGCGATCGGCCTGGGCCTCTTGGGTGACAAGGAACTCGTCCCCGACCTCATCACGATGCTCGGCGAAGCGAAGGGCCTGTCGTCGCAAGCCGCCATTGCCTCGGCGCTCGGCTTCATCGGCGACAGCCGCTCGATCGACCCGCTGGTGGAGATGCTGAAGAAGAAGACCATCACGGACTCGGCGCGCGGGTTCGCCGCAGTGGCGCTTGGAATCGTGGCCGACAAGGAGCCCCTGCCCTGGAACTCCAAGATCTCCACGAACATCAACTACCGCGCGAACACGACGACGCTGACGGGTGACGGCGGCACGGGGATCCTCGACATCCTCTGACCGAACCGCCGCGGGACAGCGGGGCGCGCGAGGATCGAAACCGTTCCTCGCGCCACCCGAGCCGCTGATCCACCGCGGGTCATCTTCACGACCCGTCCGGACTCCGAGTCCGGGCGGGTCGCGCGCATGCTCCCGCCCGCAAACGGATCCCCTACCGAGCGTGACCGCAACCGGAGCGGGCTCAGCCGGTAGACTCGTGGTCGCGACCTGGCCGGCGCAACTCTCCGCATGTCGCACACAATCCGCGCCGCCTTCCTCGCGCTCGTCCTGGCTCTCGCCGCGCTGGCGCTCGCTCACGAAGCCCGCGCTCACGGCGGCACGTACCGCGGACCGGGAACCGGTCTCGGCCCCGGCGCCGCCGGGCCTGCAGGCCCCACCGGCCCCGCGACCGGCGGCCCCGCGGGCGGGAGCGGACCCTCGACGGGCAGCGATGCCGCCGCGGACCTGACCGGCTGGCAGCTGTGGTGGGGCCTCAACCGCGAGCCCTACCTGGAGTTGCGCACGGTGCTCGCCTTGGGCGGAGATTCCCGCAGCACAGGACCGCGCGATGCGTCCAACGTGGTCGGAGGGCGTCCATCCACGGCGCAGGTCCGCGAGCGCATCGTTCCCGCACTCCTCGCGGCGCTGCGCGAGGAGCGCAACCCCGACCTCGCCACGGCGGCCTTGCTGGCGCTCGCCAAATGTGGCGCGCGCGTCGAACCCAGCACTCGGGCGAACATCTCCGCGGCGCTGCGCGCGCGACTGGACGATGCGAACCAGGAGGTCGCGGAGACGGCGGCCATCGCACTGGGCGTCCTGGCCCGCGCGGCCGATCTCACGCTGCTCGGTGATCTCCTCACCGACGCGCCGGCCGGACGCACGGCCTGCGGCAAGGAGAATGTCCCCGCGCGCACGCGCGCGTTCGCGGCCTACGCGCAGGGCCTCGCGGGAGAGCGCATCGAGAACGAAGACTACCGACGCTGGATCGTGCACGGGCTGGTCGGCGCTCTGTCCCAGCCGGGGACAGCGACGCGCGACGTTCCGGTCGCGGCGCTCCTGGCGCTCGGCATCGTCCCGCTCGGAGCGGGATCGCCCGCACTCGACGGGGACGGCGAACCCTCACCGTCGAGTAGCTCTGCGGCGCTCTACGACTTCGTGGCGGATTGGTTCAGCGATCCGCGCCGCGACACCCAGGTCCGCGCGTACGCGCCGGTCACGATGGCGCGGCTCGCGTTGCGCGCGGGCGAAGAGCGTCGTGCCGCCTGCGTGCTGGCGCTCGCGCGCGCGCTCGAGTCGGGATCGACGGAGTCGGCGGTCGTGCGCCAGAGCTGCGTGCTCTGCATCGGTCTCGTCGCGGACGGCGACGGGGACGTGCACGACGTGCGTGCGCGCGCGCTCCTGAAGCTCGCGTCCACCGAGGGCGACCGCCTCGCGCGTCGCTTCGCCTGGATCGCGCTGGCCGAGGTCGGGGCGCGGCCCGGCACGGCGGGCCGCACATCCTTGGGCGAGACCCGCTCGCACCTCGCCGGGTTGCTCGCGCGCGGCTCGACTCCCGAGCGACCGTGGTTGAGCCTGGCGCTCGGGATCGGAGAGCGCGCGGCGGCCGATCGCGGTCTGCCGACGTCCACAGGCGTTCACGACGCGCTCCAGAAAGCGATCCGCGATCACACGAGCCCTTCGGAAGTTGGCGCGCATCTCTTGGCCTTCGCGCTGTCGGGAGCTCCGGCCGCGGGCGCGGTCCTGATGGAGCGCGTTCGCGGGCTCGCCGACGACGAGTCGCGGGCGCATGGAGCGCTCGCTCTGGGGCTCGCGCGCGCGACGGGCTCGATCGAAATGCTGCGGCGGATCGTGCTCGAATCGCGCTACAAGCCGCGACTCCTGCGCGAGTCCGCGATCGCGCTCGGGTTGCTCGGCGATCGCAGCCTGACGCCGCAGCTCGTCGAGATGCTGCGGGATGCACGCGGTCTCTCGGCGCTCTCCTCGGTGGCCACCGCGCTGGGCTTCATCGGCGACGAGCGTGCCGTGGATCCCTTGCTGGTCATCGCGGCGGATTCAGGGCGCGATGCATCGGCGCGCGCCTTCGCGATCGTCGCGCTGGGCCTGCTCGGCGATCCGGCTCCGCTGCCCTGGAACATGCCCTACGCGCTCGACGTGAACTGGTGGGTCCCGCCGGCGACGCTGTTCGATCCGTCTACGGGGACGGGCGTGCTCGATCTCTTGTGAACGCGGACCAGAGAAAGGTCGCCGTCGCGAGCACGAGCGTGGCGAGCGCGACGATCTGCGCTCGCCCGATGCCGCGGTCGCGTTCGGCGAGCGTGCGCTCCAACGTCTCGAGTTCGGCTCGGTAGCCGGCCGCAGCCGACGCGATCTCCGCGCCTCCCCCATCCGCTCGCGCAGCGAGCGCGGACAACGCCGCGCGCGCACTGGCCGCGTCGCGCAGGGTCAACGCGACGAAGGCCTGGCGCTCCTCGAGCCATGCCGTCGCGATCCCGGAGCTACGCGCGTTCTCGGCAACGCGCAGCGCGCCTTCGAGATCACCGGCGTGATGACGCACGTACAGCGTGGCTCCCGCGCGTCGCGCGGGGTCGGCTTCGGCTTCGGCGGCGAGCAGTGCCTCGACGAAGCGACCCGATCGGGCGGAGGCGATGGCGCCTTCGAGGTCGGGAGACCTGACCGCCGGAACGCAAATCGAGAGGACGAGGCCGAGGCCGACGATCACGGTTGCCCCGCCCCGCCCAGCTCGATCGAGGCGCGCTGGAGAACTTCGATCGGGTTGCGGTCGTCGTCGAGTGGAGCGCGCTCCGGCACATCGAACCAGCGCGATGCACCGTCGATCGACATGGCGGAGGACAGTCTCGCGAGTGGACCGTCCACGAGTGTCCACGTCGATCCGCGGGGATCGGGCGGCTCCCCTTCCGCCCGCGCGAAGAGCGCGACGTTGCGCGAGAAGGGCACGCGCACCGCCAGCACCCGTTGCCGGAATCCGGCGGCCATCGTTCGCGCCAGCGCTTCGAGCACGGGATCGTCGAGCCCGAACGCCCCGACGTTCACGACCATCCAGCCCCCGCTCGCCAAGACTTGCGCGGCTTCGCTGAAGAATTCGACGCTGGCGAGCTGCGGCGGGATCTCCATCTGGTTCTGGTACGCGTCGAGCACGATCTGGTCGAAGCGCTGCGGTACGAGGCGGAGCGCGGCTCGCGCGTCGACGTCGGCGACCACGATCCGGTCGGTTCGCCCGGGCTGCGCGAGGTCGAGCCAGGCGCGACCGAGTGCGACGACGCCGGGATCGATCTCGATACCGATCGTCTCGAAGTCGGTTCCGGCGGGCAGCGCGCCCTCGAACACGCGCCACGCAGTGCCAGCCCCCAAGCCGAGTACCAGGACGCGCCACGGGCCCGGACGCGCGCCCCACCAGGCCGGGAGCGCGAAGGCGTTGTAGTAGTAGCCGTCGGGCAGGGCGCCCACCGACGGTTGCCAGACGGATTGGAACGAGCCGAAGCTCTCGTTCACTTGCAGCTGCCGCCGACGCGAGTCGTCGGCGCCCACTTCCACGACGCGCGCGGATTGGTACTTCGTCTCGCGGGTCTCGAGGAGCCGCTCCCCTGGCCGGAGGCTCGGCGGCTCCAGTCGCGCGAAGACCAGCGCACCCGCGAGCAGGCCGGCGCTGGCGAGCGCCGGGCCGCGCGCGCGCCCTGCCAGCAGGAACGGCAGTCCGCAGGCGACGAGCACGACCCCCGCGCCCAGGTATGTCGCGCTCAACCCGGCCCTCGGGACGAATACGTACGTCGTCCCGAAGGTGCCCGCCAAGCTCCCGATCGTCGAAGCGCACAAGACCAGTCCGGTGGCCGAGCCCGCCGTGGAAGCGCGCGCGCGCTGCACGCACTCGGCGACCAGCGGCGCGATCGTCCCCAGGAGGAAAGCCGCGGGCGCGAAGAGAAGCGCGGCCGAAGCGAAGCTGCCCCAGCGCAGTGCCGACGCAGCTTCGTCGAGTGTCAGACCCTCGGGCAGGAAGAACCGCGAGATCGGCCGCGCCAGCGCCGGCAACCAGGCGGACGCGATCCCGGCCGCGGCGAGCGCGAAGCCCAGCGCCCGGCGCGGGTCCGGCTGCGCGCTGACCCGCGCGCCGCACAAGTAGCCCAACGACAGCGCCGCGAGGACGACGCCGATCACGTTCGTCCAGACGGCGCTGCTCGTGCCGTACCACGGCGCGAGCAAGCGCACGGCCGCGAGTTCGATCGTCATCGTCGCGGCGCCCGCTGTGAAGGCGACGAAGATCAACGGAACCACGGCCAGAGCCCTCGGGCGTGCAGTCACGGCCCCTGAGCGGGAAGGTGCGATCGCGCCGGGTCGCTCATGCCTATTGCTGCTTCGGCTTGGGCTTCGGCGGCAGGTCGAACTCCACGCTCGCCACGTAGAACTTGCCCGGGTCCGAGCGCGAGCTCAACACCAGGTCGAGCGTGCGCTGGATACTGCGCGGGACCGTTCGTTCGTTGGCCGTGCCGTTCGCGATGACCTTGACCGGCTTGTCGAGGTCCACGAGCACGTCGTTGAAGTAGATCATGAACTTCGGGACGCCTTCCCCTTCGACGGTGATCGTGTTCGTCGCGCGATCGATCTTGGCCGTCAGGTTCGGAGTTCCCTGCCCGTCGCTCGGGCGCACTTCGAGCCAGTACGCGCGATTCGGCGCCGGCGATCCGACGTGCAGCACGACCTCGCTCGGGTTCGAGACGCGTGGGTTCGCCTGCATCCACGACCACACGTCCGCCTCCTTGCCTTCGGCCTGGAGCGTGGCGTTCTCGTAGCCGAGTTGCTTGAGCTTGTCGGCGAGTTCCGTCGCCTTGCCGCCGGCCCCAGCGAAGTACGTGGGGAGATTGCGCAGGTTCTCGGCGACGACGGTGCCCACGTCTCCGGAGCGCCCGATGACCCCGGCGAACCGGTCGGGGAAGATGGCGCCGTAAGCCAGGGCCAACTCGACCCCCCGACCGTGGCCGGCGAGATAGACGCGGTCGAAATCCACGGCGTAGCTGCGGATGACGCGGCTGTAGACGAAGCCGACGTTCCCCATCCCGGTCTCCTTCGACTGCGTGATTCCCTCGAGGAAGGTCGCCGCGTCCTTGGGAGTCGGGACCGCGACGAGGATGGCGCCCTCGCGGATCTGCGGGTCGATCCAGCGCTCGGTCAGGTGGTCCCGCGGCTTCTCGCCTTCATCGGGGATGCACAGGATCAGCGGGTAGCTCTTCTTCGTGTCGTACTTCGCCGGGATCCAGACCGCGTACTCGAACTTGCCCTTCGGGTCCCAATACGCTTCTTGGGAGACCTCGGCGACCTTGCCCTTCGCGACGCTGGGCTTCTTCTGGTACTCGAACGAGGACCACAGCACCTTGCCCATCTCGGCCGGCAGGGACAGCGGGTCGCGCTTGATGCGCTTCGAGACCTTGTCGAGCTCCTTGCTCACCTCCTCGAGCGCCTTGTCGATGCCCTCCGATTCGGTGCGCGCCTCGATGTAGTTCGTGAACTTCTTGCCGACCGAGTCGTATTCGGCGGGCTTGAAGAGCTCTTCCGCGGAGAGAGCCAAGGCGGGGGCAGCCAGGAGAGCTGCGCCGAGGAGGATGCGCGTGCGTGCGATCATGGGGTTCCGTAGCGTCGGTGCGGGGACGAGTTTCAGCGTACCGGAGTGTCGCCCGGGGGTGGGGGTCTCTGCACCCCGGATCCGGGAGTCTCGGCGAGACAGGCCAGCGCCCACAGCGCGGAAGGGAGATCCCTCCCCGCAGTGTCGTAGATCCAGGCGCGCGTGAGCACGCGCGCGCGTCCCGGTTCGCCGCTCGCGACGAGCAGGCGCGCCGTGAGGGCCGCCGCTTCGGGTGAGGCCAGGGAGAGCGCCGCGCCGAGTTGGACGCGCGCGGCCAGATCGTCACCGCTGGAGAGCGCGATCCGCGCGCTGGCGATGTGCGCGGCGGGCGCCTCGGGACCTTCGAGCGCCGCCATGACACGCGCGCGCCACCCGATGCCCGGGTCCGGCGCTCGGCCGGACTGAGTCAGCGCCCACCCTCGCAACGCGAGGCGCTCCGGGGTGGGCTCGATCCCATCGATCCGTTCGGCGAGTTGCGCGGCCCCGATCGCGTTCCCGCCCCCGAGTTCCTCGAGCACGTGCTGCTCGGCGAGAACGATGCGCGCGGCACGATCGTTCGCCTGCGTGTGGTCGAGCGCCAGGAGCATCGCCGTGCTGCGCGCCGTTCCCGCCGGGAGCGCGCGCGCGGCCAGCCAGGGTTCGGGGGGCAGCCAGGCGAGCGGGGCGCGCGGCGGCTCCACCGGCGCTTCGATCTGGCCCTGGATGCGTTCGAGGTGCCACTCGAGGAGACGCGTCCGAAAGAGATCCTGCTCGTCGCTGCGCGAGACTCCGACGATGCGTCGCTCGACGAGCGCGTCGGTCAGGTCGCTGACCTGCCGCGTCCAGCTGTCCCCGCGCCGCGTCGTGCGATCGGCTTTGTCGAGGCTCGCCCAAGTGCGCTCCCAGAACAAGCGGGTATCGGGGTCGAGCGGTCGCGGCGCTTGCGCGAGGACTGCGAGCGCCGCCTTGGGCGCGGATCGGACCGCAGGATCGATCGCTGACGGCACGCCGGCGGACGGCGTGCAACACGCGGCGCACAGCGCGGCGATCAGCGGGTCCAGCGGACGACCCCTTCGGATCCGGTAGCCGCCGCCGTGCGTCCGATGACGAGACCGGTCTCGCCGCGCGCGGCCAACTCGGCCTGGACCGGCGCGAGATCGCGCTCGTCCACGAACGCGACCATGCCGATCCCCATGTTGAACACCTGGTAGGCCTCGTCGCGCCCGACGTCGCCCTTGTCGCACAGGTAGCGGAAGAGCGCCGGCACTTCCCATGCGCCGCGATCGATCCAGGCGTCGCACTTTCCGAGCACGCGCGGCACGTTGTCGACGAGACCGCCGCCGGTGATGTGCGCCAGCGCTTGGATGCGGTTCGCTTCCAGGAGCGGCCACACGAACGGCAAGTAGTTACGGTGCACGGCGAGCAGCGCTTCACCGATCGGCACGCCGCCGAGCTCGCGCGGACGGTCCGTGATCGCGAGGCCGAGTTGATCGAACAGCACGCGACGCGCGAGAGAGAATCCGTTCGTGTGCAGCCCCGACGAGCGCAGTCCCAGGAGGATCTGTCCCGGCCTCACGCGTGTGCCGTCGAGCAGCTTGTCGCGCTTCACCGCGCCGACGATCGTGCCCGCGAGATCGAAGTCGCCCGGAGCGTAGAGGCCGGGCATCTCGGCCGTCTCACCGCCGAGCAGCGCGAGTCCTCCGTCTCGGCAGGCTTCGGCGCAGCCGCGGATCAGGTCCGAGACCATCGGCGGATCCATCTTCCCGACCGCGATGTAGTCCAGGAAGAAGAGCGGCCACGCGCCCTGTACGAGGATGTCGCCGATGCAGTGGTTCACGATGTCGCGGCCGACCGTGTCGTACACGCCGGCGCGCTTGGCCACGTCGAGCTTGGTGCCCACGCCGTCCGTGCTGGCGACGAGGAGCGCGTCGCCGAAGCCCATGCGCGCGGGATCGAACAACCCTCCGAACTGTCCCACGTCGCCCACGACGCCGGGCGTGAACGTGCTGCGGATCATCGCGGTGGCACGCTCGACGGCGTCGTACTTCTTGTGGATGTCCACACCGGCCTGGGCGTAGCGCGAAATTGCGGCCTGCGCGCCGCTGCCCGAGCTACCCTGCGTGCCGCTGCCCGAGCCACTCTGCGCGCCGCTGCCCGAGCCACCCTGCGCGCCGCTGCCAGTCCCGCCGGCCGATCCAGCATTCGATCCAGGGCTCGTGTCCGTGCTCGCCATGCTTGTCATCTAGGTCGAGAGGTTACCGGCGCGCGCGCAGCCGCTCCAGGAACAGCGGGCCGTTCTGAAAGGCGAGATCCTCGGGCAAAGCATCGAGCGGGAACCAGGCCGCGTCGAGGACGTCGTGGCCGCCGCGCAAAATGCCGCCCGTGGGCCGGCACAGGAAGACGGCCAGGTTCACCGAACGCCTCCCGCCGGGCACGAACACGAGATCGAAGAGTTCGCCGACTTCGACCTCGAGGCCGGATTCCTCGCGCACCTCGCGCGCCGCCGCTTCGCGCGGGGTCTCGTCGTGCTCCTGGAATCCCGCCGGCAATGCCCACGCGCCGCTGTGGGGCTCGAACGCCCGGCGAACGAGCAGCACCGCGCCCGCGCTGTCCAGGACGATCCCGCCCGCGACGGGAGCTGGATTCTCGTACCAGACGAAGGGGCAGGCGGCGCAGCGCGCACGCTCGCGACCCTCGACTTCGGCGCGCACGAGGCGCGCGCTACAGACGGGGCAATGCTGGAGGATCCACGCGGCCACGGATGCGGCGCTGTTCCCGCGAGCCGCAAGTCCTAGACTAGGCGCGGACGGCGCAGGGCGGCAACAGCCACGTGGATCCCTGTCCTCCGCGAATCCCGCCCCGCATGCGTTCCCTGCTCCTCCTCGGCAGCACAGGCTCGATCGGCACCCAGACCCTCGAGCTCCTGCGCGACAGCCGGGGCTCCTATCGGGTCGAGGGGCTGGCGGCTCTGCGTTCGTGGCGCGAGCTGGCCGCGCAAGCGCGCGAGTTCACGCCGCGCTTCGTCGCACTCGCCGACGCGACATCTGCCGACGATCTGCGCCGCGAACTGCCCAGCGGCACGCACCTCTTCGCCGGGGAGGACGCCGTGCTCGACTTGTGCCGCGCGGCAGATTTCGACGTCGCCGTCCACGGCATCGTCGGAGCCGCGGGCGTGCGCGCGTCGGAGGTCGTGATCCGCCGCGGCAAGGTGCTGGCGCTGGCCAACAAGGAATCACTCGTGGTCGCGGGCACGCTGCTCATGCGGCTCGCGCGCGAGCACGGCGCCACGATCCTGCCCGTCGACAGCGAACACTCGGCCGTCTTCCAATGCCTGCGCGGCGAAAACCTCGGCCGCGTGCGGCGTGTCATCCTCACCGGCAGCGGTGGTCCGTTCCGCACGACGCCGCGCGCGGAGCTCGCGCACGTGACGCCCGCGCAGGCGTTGCGCCATCCGAACTGGAACATGGGCCCGCGGATCACCGTAGGTTCGGCGACGTTGATGAACAAGGCGCTCGAGATCATCGAGCTCCACCACCTGTTCGGCCTCGGGGCCGAGCGCATCCAGGTCGCGATCCATCCGCAGTCGATCGTGCACTCGCTGGTCGAGTTCGTGGACGGATCCGTGATCGCGCAGATGGGGCCGCCGGACATGCGTGGCCCGATCCACCATGCGTTGCATCATCCCGATCGCGCGCCGGCGCGGCTCTCGGGCTTCGACTTCGCCGCGTTCCGGCAGCTCACGTTCGAAGAGCCCGATTTCGAGCGCTTTCCCGCGCTCGCTTTGGGCTACGCCTGCATCGAAGGTGGCTCCGACTGCGGAGCCGTGGTGAACGCGGCGGACGAGGTCGCCGTCGAGGCGTTCCTGCGCGAGGAGATCCGCTTCGAGGACATCGTGCGTCTGAACCAGCGCGTGCTCGCGCGCCGCCCGGGCCTCGACGCGAGCATCGACGAACTCTTGCGCGCTGACACCGTGTCGCGCGCGATGGCGCAGGACGAGATCGCGATCCTGCGCGCGAACACGTCCGCACCGACCCCGTCCGCACCGAACACACCCACACCGGGCGCGCCGCCGAATGCGACGCGCACGGCCTCGACGTTCGCCCGCGAGCCGGGCACGCCGTAGTTTCCTGGGACACACGCACCGCCGATGGACGAACTCCTCCTGAACATCTACCGCTGGGCGCTCGTCGCGTTCGGCATCGGCCTCGTGATCTTCGTGCACGAGCTCGGGCACTTCCTCGCGGCGCGCTGGTGCAAGGTGCGCGTCGAGACGTTTTCGCTGGGCTTCGGGCCGCGGATCCTCTTCTGGAAACGCGGCCCGACGACGTACCAGATCGCGGCCGTGCCTCTCGGCGGCTACGTCAAGATGGCCGGGGAGGAAGGTGCCGCGGACGGTCGCGCGCCAGGGCCCGACGAGTTGCCGGGCAAGAGCGTGGGCCAGCGCTTCCTCATCTACTCCGGCGGCGTGCTGATGAACGTGGCGTTCGCGCTGGTCGTGTTCCCGATCATCCTCAGTGTCGGCGTGCCGTTCTCGGAGCCGGTGATCGGGTCCACGACGCCGGGATCGCCCGCGTGGCACGCTGGTCTGCAACCGGCTACGCACGTCGAGTCGGTGAACGGCAACGCCGTGTACTCGTTCATGAACATCCCGAACGAGGTCGCGCTCGGCTCGCCCGAGGAGACGGTCCTCGTCGTACGCGATCCGGGCGCGACCGCGGCGCGCACCGTGCGGCTCGTGCCGCATTGGAACGAGGCGATGGGCGCGTACTCGATCGGAGTGAATCCGGCGGCGGACACGCGCGGCGCCATCGCCGTGTTGAAGGATTCCCCGGCGGCGAAGGCCGGATTGCAGGACGGCGACCGGTTGATCGAGGTCGAGGGCACGAGTGCCGCGCTGACGCTCGACGAGCGCCTGTCGAAGGCCGCCCGACACGGCGGGCCCGTCCGCGCGACCTTCGAGCGCGAGGGTCGTTCGTTCACGGCCGAGATCACGCCGGCCACGGAATCGAAAGCCGAGACGCGCTTGCTCGGCGTCGGTCCGCTCGTGCGTCGCGTGGTCGCGGTGCGCGACACGCCGCTCGCGCAGCGGAGCGGGCTCGCGAAGGACGATCGCATCCTGGAGGTCGACGGGGTTCTGCTGACACGTCCGTACGATTTCCTCGACCGGCTCGAAGCGGCCGCTGGACCGCTGAAGCTGCGCGTCGAGCGCGGCGGCTCCGCGCTCGCGCTGGAGATCCCCGCGCTCGCGCCGGGCGAGGCCATCCAACTCGCGCAGGACGTGGCCCTCGGTCAGGACGCGGAGTCGGGCCTCGTCGCGATCACGCCCGGCTCCGCCGCGGCCGACGCCGGGCTGCGCGACGGCGACCGCATCGTGCGGATCGACGGCCGCGACATCACCACGTTCACCGACGTGCAGACCGCCGCGAAGGAAGCCGGCGAGGATCGGGAGCTCGCGCTGGAGATCGAGCGCGGCACCGAGGCGATCGCGGTGCGCGTCGCGCCGCGCGCGTGGAGTCCGCCCAGCTACGGCTTCGGGATCCGCGATGCGCAGTACGTCTTCCGCACCGACGGTCCGGTCGACGCGGTGCGCGCCGGCTTCGGTCTGTCGTGGAAGTTCCTGCAGGAATCGTGGCTCACGCTGAAGCGCATCCTGTTCCGGCAAGTGAGCGGCCAGAACATCGGCGGCATCATCACGATCGGCGTGGTCAGTCACTCGTTCGTGTCGGACGGCATCGCCAAGCTCTTCTACTTCCTGTGCATGCTCAGCATGAACCTGGCGTTCCTGAACGTGCTGCCGATCCCAGTGCTCGACGGCGGACACTTGATGTTCCTCTTGATCGAGAAGCTCAAGGGTTCACCGGTTTCCGAACGCATCCACGGCTACAGTCAGCTCGTGGGCGTCGTGCTCATCGTGTCGCTGATGGTCTACGTCACCTTCAACGACGTCGTGCGCTGGATCGTGAATTGATCGCGAGCACGCGCACCTCGTGAAGTCCTGGCTGCGCCTCCTGCGCATCTCGCTCGCTCCGAGCGCGGCCGCGGATCCGTTCGCGGGCCTCGTCTACGCCAGCGCGGGTTTCCCGGCCGATCCGGCTGCTTACTGGTTGATCCCCGCTTCGCTCGGTGTCTACCACGGCGCGCTGGCGCTGAACGACTGGAACGATCGCGAGCACGACGGGCGCACGCGACCAGGGCGACCGATCCCGAGCGGCGCCGTGTCGCCGCGCGCCGCGCTCCTTCTCGGGATCGCGCTGATCGTCCTGGGGCTCGCCTGCGCCTATCTTGCCGCGCCGTCGAGCGCCGCGTGGATGGGTGTCGTCGCACTGCTCGCGGTGCTCTACGACTTCGTCGGTCGCGGCGCGTGGCTCGGTCCGACGCTGCTCGGCCTCTGTCGCGCGGGCAACATGGGCGCGGGCGTGCACTGGGCCCTGCAAGCGAGCGGCAGTCCGCTCGAGCCGTCACTCGCCTTCCTTCCAGCCTTGCTCTACGGCGTGTACGTCGGCGTCGTTTCCGTGCTGGGCCGCCTCGAGGACGGCGAGGACTCAGGCCCACTCGGGCGCCGACCCGCCATCCTGCTCGCCGGCGCTGGCCTCGCGCTGACGGCGATTCCCCTCGCGATCGACCACGCGTACCTCCCCGCGCGATTCGCCGCGCTCGCCCTAGCCCTCGCTGGCGCCTATGCGCTGCTCCGGACCGCGCGCGCGACTCGCGACTGGACGCGAGCCGACGTCGAACGCTCGATGGGCCTCGCGCTGCGCCGATTGCTCGTCGCGAGCGCGGTCGTCGCGCTCCTCGCGCTGCGCCCGGGATCGTGGGACGGCGCGATCGCGGCGGCCCTGATCCTGCTCGGCTACCCGCTCGCGCACGGATTGCGGCGCGCGTTTCCGCCCTCATAGCCGCCGGTCCGTCGGACAGTTGGCGTCCGGCGCGTGCGCGGCGGACGTGGGAAGCGATCGCAAAGGGGGCGGGCCGAAGTCCCGAAGAGCGCGTCGCTACGGGGGCCTACGCGTGCTCGCGGGACGGGTTACGTGTGCCGCGCGAGCCACGCCAGCGCTTCGGCACGCGTGCGCAGGCGCTGGTCGAGCTGCTCCGTCTCGAGCGCGCGCAAGAGCACGCCGAAGCGCGGACCGGGCGCGATTCCGCGGCGCGCCAGATCCGCGGCCTCGAGGAGCCGCGCGGGCTCGATCTCGTCCGCCGCGAGCGACGCCCGCTCGCGCGCGAGCGCGATCCAGCGCATTTCGCCCTCCCCGTCGGCGCGCGACCAGGCCGCGAGCCACGCGAGTGCGACCGCGAATCCCGGCCGACGCATCCAACGCACACGCACGGCGCGCGAAGGCTGTGGATCCGCGCGCAGCTCCGCGGCGAGACGCCAGGCGTCCTCGACGCACGTGCTCGTGTGGCGCGAGACACGCAGCGAATTCAGGAGTTCGCGAGCGGTCGCGAGGTCGCTCAGGTTCTCGGGCGCCGGACCGAGCAGGACGGCGAGCCCGTTCTCCGTCCCGGCCGGCTCCGCGAGCCCGGCGACGGCCGCGTTCCGTCGCTGTCCCCCGCCGAGGAGCGCGTATCCCGGCAGCGCCGGCTCGAGCAGACCGCAGCGTTCCATCCAACCCGTGCACACCGCGGCGCCCGGTCGCTTGAACATGCCCGTCAGCTCGCGCAGCACCCGCTCGCGGCTCACGCGGCGCAGTCCGAGGGCTTCGGCGCGCGCGGCGTCGGCCGTTTCCTCGGTCGGTTCCAGGCCCAGCCCGCCGGCGAAACGCGCCATGCGCAAGGGTCGCAGCGCGTCCTCGCGGAAACGCTCGCGCGGATCCCCCACGCAGACGAGCCGACGTCGATCCAGATCGGCTAGCCCGCGCTCGGGGTCGCGCACCTCGTCGCTCAAGGGGTCGAGGTAGATCGCGTTGCAGGTGAAGTCGCGTCGGCGCACGTCCTCCTCGACGCTCGCGCCGAAGCGCACCTCGTCCGGACGGCGCGCGTCGGCATAGCCCGTCTCGGTGCGAAAGGTCGTGTGCTCCACGTCCTCGCCCGCGAGGTGGACGATCACGGTTCCGAACGCGCGACCGAGCGGCGTCGTGCGCGCGAAGAGCGCTTGGATCCGGTCGGGGTCGAGGCTCGAAGCCATGTCGATCTCGTGCGGCACGAGTCCGAGCACGAGGTCGCGCGTCGCGCCGCCGACGATCCACGCGCGCGCGCCCACGGATGCGACACGTTCCGCGATCGCGCGCGCGACACGCGCGAGATCGGGTGAAAGGTCTTGCATCAGCGGGCGTCGCGACATGGAGTGCAGCCTAGCGCCGAGACGGTCGTCCGGCGCGTCGGACATCCGGGGGGATCATGTCCACACAGTTCGAATCGAGCGCCAGCGCAACGCCTGTCCTGACTCCAGCTCGCGCGGCCAGCGTCTCCACCGCGGCCAGCGTCTCCACCGCAAGCGCGGGCGCGAGCTCCGCGCCCGCGAGCACGGCGAGCGCTCCGGTGCACGCAGCGGCGAGCACCTCCGCTAGCACCCGGGCGGAGACCTCACTGTCGTGGGTCGACCGGCTCACGCTGGGCGCGATCGGTGTCGTGGTGGTCGTCGTCACGCTGCCCGTCCTGCGCGGCTTTGGTCTGCGCGAGAACGAGCGCGACGCATTACGGATGCTGCGCGTACTCGCCTCGGAACCGGCGGCCGGATCCGTGCGCTTTGCGTCGCTCGCGACCGGTGCGGCTCCGCTGGCCGCCGGGCAGTCCTCTCCGCTGGCCGCCGGGCAGTTCTCTCCGCTGGCCGCAGGGCAGTCCTCTCCGCTGGCCGCCGGGCAGTCCTCTCCGCTGGCCGCAGGGCAGTCCTCTCCGCTGGCCGCCGGGCAGTCCTCTCCGCTGGCCGCAGGGCAGGTTTCGCTGGCCGCGCTCGCTGCGGAAGGCCGCGGGCTCCACCGCCGGCTCGAGGACCTCGAGCTCATGCCCGACGGGCGCTTGCGCCGGCACGGCTACTTGTTCGACGTCTCGACCCTCGTGGCCGGCGAGCCGATGCTGCGCGCTTGGCCTTGGGAGCACGCGCAGACCGGACGCGGGGCCTTCGTGTGGACGCCGCGGCGCGGAATCCTGGGCTGTGCGAACGTGGACGGCCGCTTCAGCGGTCCGGGCTCGCCGCCCGAAGCCGCCGACGTGCTCTCGGCGGGCTGGGTCGCGATGCCGCGTCGCTGAGAGCGCGCGAAGACGTCGCGCCTCTGCGCTTTCAGATCCGGGTGGTGCCGCTTCCGCGGCGCGTGGACCTGAACTTTTTTCGAGCTCGCGCTCGCGACGCGGCGGACCCGCGCGCCCGGTCCTGCAGTTCTCGGCGACTCCTCACCGGCCGGGTCGAGTCCGCGCGCGCTCGCGGTACCAGGCGGCCCAATCCGGTCGGCCGAGGCGCTCGAACACGTCGGCCACGCTCCCGAGTCCGCGCTCGGGGAGCCGCGCCCAGCGGCCGCCGCCGACCAGCGCTTCCGTACCGCGCCGTGTGGGCTCGAGTTGCGCGACCGCGCGCAGATCGGCGTGCAACGCATCCGCGTGGACCGGACCGCAGCGCACGAGCGCGAGTGAACCGCCGCGGTCGATCGCGAGCGCGATCGGCAGGGGCAACTTCTCGAACGGACCGAGGACCTCGACCAAGAGGACCTCGAGCGCCTGCGCCGCGCGCGCGTCGAGGAGTCCGCCGCGCTCGCGCTGGCCGTGGGTCGCGAGGAACTCTCGCGCGTCGGCCTCTTGTCCCGGCTCCGCGACGACGAGTGTCCACGTCGCCACGCCCTCGGCTTCGAGCGCGGGCCCAAGCTGCGTCAGCGCGGCGCACAAGGCGCCCGTCTCGGGATCCGACGCGCGACCGATGGCGACGACGAGCGCGCGGCCCGCGAACGCGTCCACGCGGCGCGACTTCCCGTCCAGGCCGGCGAGTTCGAACAGGCCCACCGGAAAGCGGTCGTCGAGCACGATGCGGCCGAGCCCCGGACCGCGCGCGGGCGTCCACGGACTGGCGGTGACGGCCGGGCGTCCGCGCCGGATCGCCACCGGCTCGGCGCGACCGCTGCCTTCGACGAGGCGCCAGTGCGCGCCCGGTTCGACGCCCGCGAACTCCTCGAGCGCTCCGCCGGGCCAGCGCACGCGCACCGCGTCGATCTGCGTGGCGGAACCGAGGCCGAGCACGATGCGCTTCGACGAGCTCGACAAGTAGCCGTCGCCGACGCGCGCCGAACCGCGCAGCTTTCGTCCGTCGGCTTCCACGAGCACCGTCGCGCCGATCCCCTGCCGGTTCGAGCGCGTGCCGACGAGCGTGAACCCGACCGATCGGCGCTCGCCCGCGTCAGCCGCGAGCAAGAGGCGCACACGCGGTCCCGACCGCGCGCCGACCCACAGGTCCTCGCGCAGGTCGCCGTCCCAGTCGCAACGCACGGCGCAGCGGCCGTCTCCCGCGAAGTCCACGCCCAGCGCGCGCGACGCGTCGACGAAACGACCTCCACCGACGTTCAAGTACGCGTCGTCGGGCTCGTTCCCGTTCCAAGAGAAGCCCTCGACGACCGTCATGTGCCGCAGGAACTGCCAGGCCTGCAAGTACGGCTCGTCCGGCGGCGGCGCGGCCGGAGTCGCGGCGATCAGCACGCGCCAGAAGAAGCTCTCGAGGTCGTCGGGTCGCGCACCGCTCACGAACCCGTTGGGGACGAACACGTCGGGCAATCCGTCGGAGTTCCAATCCGCGAGCGTCGAACCCCAGGCCCAGCCTCCGCGGCGCGCGCCGCTCGACTCGATCTGGTCGGCGAAGCGCAGGGCGCCCAGGCCGCGCAGAAGCGTGTTGCCGCGCGCGTGACGAACGTACGCCGGCCGCTCGGCGGGGCGTTGGTCGAGGAACCGCTCGGCTCGCGCGATGCGCGAGCCTGGTGCGCTCTCCATGTTCGTGACGTACACGTCGAGGTCGCCGTCCAGATCGAGGTCCGCGATCGCTGCGCCCATGCTCGCCGCGACGTCCTCCGCGCCCGCGACGCCGGCCACGTCGCGGAATCGGCCGCCGACGTTCTCGTACAGGTTGTTGCGGCCGAAATCGTTCGTGACGTAGAGGTCGGCGTCGCCGTCGTCGTCGAGGTCCTCGAACACGGCCGCGAGCGAGAAGCGATCGTTCGCCTGATCGAGTCCGACCTCCGCGGTGCACTCGCGGAAGCGCCGCGCGCCCTCGTTGCGCCAGAAGATGTTCGCGGCCCCATTGCGCGCGTCGTGGTAAGGCGCGGGCGCGCCGCCGATCACGCCGCCTTCGGCATAGCGACAGGCGTACAGATCCAGGTCGCCGTCGAGGTCCACATCGCCCGCGGCGACCGAGTAGATCTCGGCCGCGTCCGCGGCGCGCAGCAGGCTGCCCTCGGGAAATCGTCCTTGGCCGTCGTTCCAGGCCAAAAGGAGCGTGTTGCCCGTCGCCACGCCCAAGTCCTCGTCGCCATCTCCGTCGAGATCCGCGAAGAACGCCGCAGAAGTCCCGTCGAGGAACGCGACGCCGGCTTCGAGCGCCGTGTCGCGCGCCGTGCCGTCCGCCGCGTGACGCAGCAAGCGATTCGGCAGGCCCGAGGACTGGCACACGTAGAGGTCCTCGAGCCCGTCTCCGTCCACGTCACCGATCGCGAGACCGTGCATCCCCAAGAACGGATCGAGCCCGAGCCGATCGCGACGACCGTGCCGCGCATCCGCACCGAGGAGGAAGTCGCCCGCGAACCACGCTTCGCGCGCGAGCGCGCCCGCGGTCGCGTCGACGACGAGCGCGGACTCGAGCGCGACCACGCTCGCGTGGCGGGGCTCGACGCGCGCGAGACGCGCGCCCCCCTCCGACTGAGTCCACTCGGTCGTGAGCGCGATCGTCGCTTGCACGCGCGTCGAGCCGATCGCCCAGGAGCGCACCGCGACTTCGGCCTCGAATCGTCCGGGCCCGATCGGAGTCCAGGTCTCGAACGCGACCTCGCAGCGCGGTTCGGCACCGACGTCCAACGCCGCGCCCCAGCCCGCGAACGCGGCGGCGAGGTCCCCCACGGCGGCGAACTCGGTCGCTTCGTCGGCGCGCACGACGCCGTCGTCGAGCAGCTCGTCGCGTGTCGGGGGCACGAGCTCGCGCCCGATCGACAGCTCGGCAGTGCCGAGCGCGCGCAACGGAGCGAGATCGGACGTGCTGCGCAGCGCATACTCGAGCGCGCGCGCGAGCTCCGTCTCGAGACGCGCGCACGTCGCCTCGGACGCCCAACCGTCGCGGCGCGGATCGAGACGCGCGCGCAGGCCCTCACCCCAAGCCGGCAGCTTTCCGACCCGTCCCGGAAACCAGGTGCGCGGCGGACGGGCGGCCGCGACTTCGAACGCGGGCTCGAGCACAGGCGCGCTGCGCGGTGCGACCGACCGAGCGCCGCGCGTCGCGCTGGAGCCGCGCGCGGAATCCTCCGCGGCCGTGTTCGCGTCCTGGTCCCGGCTCGGATCCGCGCACGCCGCGAGCGCGGCGCAGAGCATCGCGCTCGACAGTCCGGACGGCACGAGGCCACGGGGGCGCGGCATGGGGGTGAGTGCGACCCCGGCGGCGCGACCTGGGAATCGGGTCGGCACGGGGGGGAACGTGACTCACCGTAAAGCCCCTGTTGGTAGTGCGCAAGCGGAACGCTAGTACAGCCGTGGGAACACCCGGCAAGAGACTTCGACGCGCGTGTTGCGCGCGGCGTCTTCAGCGCGCTCCCGCCCGACCGCGGCGGATCAGGGACCGTGGAAGCGCCACTGCAAGCAGTGGATCGCGCGCCGCAGCTCGGGGCTCTCGATCGCCAGCGCAGCTCGCTTCAGGACCGGCACGGAGGAGGCGATCGGCGCGGCACGCGCGTAGAGATCCGCGGCGAGGAGGCGCTCGGGGTCCGTCGGCCGGTCCGACGTGAGAACCCGCTCGAGGAAGTCGGTCACGGCCGCGCTCTTCTCCTGCGCGCCCGCGACGATCAGGTCCATCCGTCGCACCGGATCCGACTCGAGATCCCACTGCGCGCGGATCCAGGCACGGCCCGCCACTCCGGCGTTGCCGGCCTGCACTGCGTACCAGCGGTGCACGGGCAGGTCCTGGATCGTGCCCGTCGAGCGGCGCCCGCGCTCGATGAGGATCTCGGCCGCGCGTGCCAGCGGCACCTGGCCGATCGCGCGTTCGACCGCGTAACCGGTGGACTTCGTGCCGCCCTCCAACAGTTCCTCGAGCCGCGCGAGCACGCGCTGCGCCAACGCTTCGTCGCGCGCGAGCGGGACGCGCAAGGCGGCCATGGACGTCGTGAGGTCGTCGCTCGTGCCCGCGAGCATCTCGACCGCCGCGTCGAGCGCTCCCGGATCGTTCCGCGCGCACAAGTAGGCCAGCGCGGAACGGCGCACGCCTTCGTCTGGGTCGGACATGGCCGAGGTGAGTCGCGCTCGCTGCGCGCTCGAATCGGGCAGCGACGCGATCGCTTCGATCACGATCGCGCGCAGGCTCGGATCCGGGTCGCTCGCCCCGAGCGCGAGGACTTCCTCCAAGAGTTCCGCAGCCACCGCGGCCTGCACCGCGACTTGGCGCTGGACCGGGTTCGGGTCCACCAGCGCGGCGCGCAGTGCGCCCAGGCTCTCCGCGTCGCCGGCCGCCGCGGCGCTGGCCTGGAACCACGTGCGCGCGATGGCCGAGAGTCGCCCTCCCGCCAGGAGCTCTGCGCGCAAATCCACCGGCGTCGCGGAGGCGACCGAAGGCGCGATCAGGTCCAGAACGCGCGCGTAGCCCGCATCGTCGAACCACTTGGGGTACTCGCGCACCACGCGCGGCAGATCGCTGTGCACGAGCGCGAGCGCGGCCTGGTTCGCGTGCTCGTTCCCGCCGCGTGCGACGCCCACGGCGATGCGGTCGTAGTCCTCGGGCAGCCCGGTCACGGCGAGGACGCGCACGGCCGCGGTGCGCACCGATTCGGAGGGATGCTCGAGGTTTTTGAGCGCTATGGCGCGCGCCTCGGCGCCGTGCGCGAGGTCGGCCAAATCGAGCAGCACGAGCAGGCGAGGCGCGAGCCCGGGTTCCGCGAACCAGCGCTGAAACGCGCGACGCAGCTCGGGGACCGCAGCCGGTCCGGCCGCGATCAGGTCGGCGCGCACGCGCGAGGCGACGACCGCCTCGGCGACCGCGAGCTTGGTGACGAGCGTCGGCAGGAGGTCGACCGTGTCGCCCGTGAACGGACCCGAGCGCTCGCATCCGCCCAGGAGTTGCGCGATCCGCTCGTCGCTCTGGTAGTCGTAAGGTCGAGCAGCGCCATCCGCGGAGATCCCGGAACCGGGTTCGTCGGGTGCACGATCGCACGCGCTCGCGATCAACAGCGCACACAAGACCAGGGGAGCCGCGGAGCTGAGCCCTCGCCCATCGCGCTGCGTCACTCGGATCATCCGGTCACTCTGCTCATGCGGTCACTCTGCTCATGCGGCCACTCTGCTCATGCGGCCACTGTGCTCATGCGGTCACTGTGCTCATGCGGCCTGCGGAGCCCGGATCAGGATCCGAGGTCATCCCCTAGCACCCCCTGTGCCGCCTGCAGGCGAACCAGCGAGCGCGCGAACGTGACGCGCGCGCGGCGCTCGTTCGACATCGCGGTGGCGAGGTCCGTCTGGTACGTCAGCACCTGGAAGGTCGTCGACTGGTCGACGGCATAGCGGGATTGCTCGGCCGCGAGCTGGCGTTCCGCGAACACGAGACTCTTGCGCGTCGCGCGCACGAACTCGACCGCGTAGAGCACGTCGCGCACGGCCGCGCGGACATCGGCCACCACGGACGTCTCGAGTTGGTCGTAGGTGAGCCGCGCGCGGCGGATCTCGGCCCAGGCGGCCTTCTCGGCGAACCTCGCCGTGTTGTTCCCGATCGGCACGCCAAACACGAGGCTGGCGCGGTATGTCGGGACGTCGTACTTGATCGCCGTGTCGAAGGCATCGCCCTCGCTCGTAGCGAAACCCTGACTCGTGGCCGCGAGGTCGAGGTCGAGCTGCGGCTTCTTCTCGCTCTTCGTGCGCCGGTGCACGAGCTCGGCCTCTTCGATGCGCGAACGCTGCTCGCGCAACTCGGGACGGCGCACGATCGCCGTTTGCATCGCGACCGGCCAAGCCGGGACGCCTTCCGCGCGTGCTTCGTCGGGCAGGGGCGTCCCGGGCACGAGCGCCGTGTCCCACAGCGCCGCGTCCGTCCCGGGGAAGAGCAACTCGCGCAGGCCGTCGGCGGCCGCGCGCACCTCGAACTCGCGCAGCAGGCGCTGTTCTTCGCGCGTAGCGACGTCGGCCTGTGCTTGCAGCACTTCGACGTCGGTGCCCAGCCCGGCTTCGAGGCGACGGCGATCCTGGTCCACCTGCGCCTGCGACAGGGCCAAGCTCTTCTCGGCGACATCGAGCTGCTCGCGCGCCGACACGAGATCCCAGTAGGCGTTCGCCACGTCGAGCAGGAGCTTTTGCCGTGCAGTGCGCACCGCCTGGTCCGAGCGCAGCGCCTCGATCTCGGCTTGTTTCTGAATCGAGGTCGCGTACTCGCTCCAGCCGTTGCGCAGGAGCGGCTGGACGTAGCTCAGCGAGACCACGTCGTTCGTGAAGCTCGGGATGCTGAACCCCGAGTTCGTCTCGCGGTGTGTCGAGTCGAACCCGAACCGAAATGAACCGCCCGTCGAAGTCGGCTTCGTAAGGCTGGCCGAGTAGTCGTAGGTCGTCTCGGAGTCGCCGCCGAAGATGTTCTGCGAGCGGAACTCCGCATCGCTGTATCCGACTCGCGCGCCCGCGACCCAGTCGAACGCGCCCCACGAACCGCGCGCGCGGTAGACGGCGATCTGTGCGTCCGTCGCGGCGATCTGCAACTGGAGGTTGCGCCTCAGCGCGAGCTCGTACGCGCCGTCGAGCGTGAGTTCGAGCGCGCGGCCCGGCCCGAGGAGCCGATCGGGATCCTGCGCGACTTCGCCCGGCCGAGCCGCGGGCGTCGGATCCGGCTGGCCGGGGACCTGGAGATCCGTGGCCTGGGCCTCCGTCGCCTGGTCGTCCTTGCGCTGCTCCTCGCGCTTCTCTTCCTGCGGGGTCTGGGGCGCGGCCGGCGGCGGGACGACGACGGCCGGATCCTGCGGGTACGACGCGAGAGCGAACACGAGACCGGCGGCGCGCAGCATGGGGCGGGAGAGGATAGGAAAGGGACGCGGCTCGGGCCACGTGCGGGGCGTATCGGAAACGCTAGAGAACGGCTTCGAGTCCTCGGATCGCAGGCAGTCGCGCGAGCATACGGGCGATGCGCGCGGCCCTTTCGCCTCCGCCGTGGACAGTCGCGCGCACCCGCCGCTCGTCGGGACCGACGTGATCGAGCGCGATCTCGAGCCGCGCGTCCGGGAGGGAACTTGCGACGCGCGCGGCCCACTCGACGGCGGACACGCCCTGGCCGTCGAGCCATTCGGCGCCACCGTCGGCCAGGAAGGCTCGTTCGCGGCCCTCCATCCAAGCGTCGAAGTGGTGGAGCGGCAAGCGACCCGCGTAGCTCGCCATCAGCGCATACGTCGGGCTCGAAACGGGCTCTCGCACCTCCAGCCCGCGCGCGAGTCCACGCACGAAACACGTCTTGCCCGCGCCGAGATCGCCTTCGAGCGCCACGACGAGCCCGGGCTGCGCGTCGCGTCCGATCGCTTCGCCGAGCGCCTCCGTGGCCTCGGGATCGCGTGAGATCCACGTCCGTTCACGCACCGTGCTTCCAGCCTCCCATCGACGGCGTCCACTCGATGCGCGTGTCGCGAAACCGGAGTTCGAGTCCGGATCCGCGCACGACGCGGCCGATCGCGGTCGCGGGTGCTCGCGCCGCGTGTCGCGCGGCGAGCGTGGCGACGAGCTCATGGTCCTCGCCGTCGTGCAGCGCGTGCTCCCAAGCCTCGACGCCCGTGCCGCGCGCGAGCCGACGCGCGTCGCGGTGGATCGGCAGGGACTGCATGTCGAGCTCGATGCGCACGGCCGACGCGCGCGCCAGCCGGTAGATGTCCCACGCCAGCCCATCGCTGACGTCCATGAGCGCGGTGGCGCCGAGCGCGTGTAGCCGGATCCCCTCCTCGACGCGCGGCGCGATGCGCAGATGACGTCCCAGGATGCTGCCGCCGGTCGGGCCGGTGAGGACGACGGCTTGTCCGGCGCGCGCGCGATCGCGACCGGGCGGCTTCCCGCGGCCAGCGTAGTCCCCCAGCGCGGTCACCGTGAGTTGCGCGGGGCCCGGCGTGGACGCCAGATCGCCGCCGACGAGGTCCGCGCCGTGAAGTCGCGCCATGGCGCGCACGCCGGCGATCGCGCCCAGGATCCACGCTTCCGCTCGTGCGCGCGGAGCCGAGATCGCGAGCACGACGGCGCGCGGACGCGCCGCGGTCGCGGCGAGGTCCGACAAGGCGCGCGCGCAGGCCTTGCGTCCGATAGCGCGCGCGCTCGCGTCGTGCGGGAAGTGCACGCCCTCGATGCACGCGTCGACGCACACGACGGGCCGACCCGCGCTGCGCGCGAGGACGGCGGCATCGTGTCCGCGGCTACCCGCGAGTCCGCGCGGCTTCGGTCCCGCGGCGAGCGCGCGGTGGATCGCGTCCTCGGACCAGCTCATCGCGCGCGCATTCGGGGCGAGCTCACGGGCGCGAGGCGCGGAGCCGACGCACCGCGCGCGCGGGACTGAAAGTGACGTGATCGGGAACGACTTCCTCGAGAGCGGCGCGGAAATCCTCGGACACGTAGTTGCGGCCGCCGCACAGCCGACCGCGCACGAACGGCTGGCCGTAGTAGTTCTCCGGGCAGAGGCGGCCCTCGTCGTCCTCGATCTCCATGTCGAGATCGGGCACGATCTCCCAGATCGGCCCGAGGCTCTCCGCGAGCTCGGCGTCGTGCGGCGCGGCGAGCACGTAATCGGCCGGCTCGTTGCTGGGCGGGACGAAACGCGGCTCGAGTCCGGCCGCCTTCCAGGTGTGCCAATCGACGCGCACGATGCGCGCCTTCACGACCTCGCGGAAGCGCAGTTCACGCACGAGATCCTGGAGCCGCGCGCGCACCGCGTCGGTCACGACCACGTCGACGGGACCGGGCAGCATCAGCGGCGGCACGTACGGACCCGTGCGCTCGATGCGGAGCGGCAGCTCGGAGTAAGCGCGGCTCGTCACGAGCCCGTGCACGAGCACGTCGCCGAAATCGCCCCAGTGCGACCACGCGTGGCGCGCGGGCAGGAGCTCGTAGACGCGCGGGAGATGGTAGGTGCGTTCCATGGTGTTCTTCCTCGTGCTGCGTCAGCGCGCGGATGGCGCGAACTCCAGCCACGCGGCGCGCGCATCGTGCGCACCGAGAAGCGCACCGCGCGCGGCGATGCCGCGACACCCGCTCTGCTGCACTGCGGGCACGCGCGCGGCGTCGATCCCGCCGAGCGCCCAGATCGGAATGGACGTGGCGCGCACGGCCGCGAGGAGCCCCGCGATCCCGACGGGCTCGAGGATCCCGTGCTTGCTGGGCGTCGCGTACACCGGCCCGAACACGAGGTAATCCGCGCCCGACCAGGCTGCGGGTTCGTCGTGCGCGTGCGCCGAGTAACCGATCGCGACGTCGTCGGCGACGATCGCGCGCGTCGCGTGGATCGCGAGCGAGCGAAATCCGAGGTGCACGCCGTCCGCTCCGGCCGCGGTCGCCAGGTGGACGCGGTCGTGGATCCCGAGCCAGCCCTTTGCGCCGAGGAGTTCGCGCAGCGCGCGAGCGAGCTCCAGCGTCGCGCGATCGGACATCTCCGGCTCGCGCACGAGGATCGAATCGAGTCCGGCCTCGACGGCGTCGAGCGCGTGCCTCCGGAAGTCCGCCGCCGTCTCATCGCGCAGATCGCCGGGCGTGAGCGCCAGGACCGGCCCTGGGATGCGGCGCGGGCTCACGCCGCGCCCTCGTCGATCTCGACCAGGTAGCCCAGCTCGCGCAAGAGCGACTGCGTGCGCCGCAGCGTCGACACCGCGCGCAAGCGCGTGCGCCGGTCGTCGAGGTTCTCGCGGACGAGCGGCTTCACGCCGGGATCGCCGCGGAAGCGCGTCACGAGATCCTGGTCGTCGGCGCTGACCACGTAGTCCGCGCCCAGGTGCATGCAGCCTGCTTGCGAGGCCCAGTCGCGCACCGAGAAGAGCACGTTCTGCGGCACCGGCGTGCGCGAATTGCGCTCGAGTGTCGCCAGGATGCGCTTCAGGTACATCCCCTCGTGGAGCGCGCGTTGCACGGATCGTTCGCTGATGCGAAAGCTCATCACGCCGCCCTGCTTGTCGCGCGAGCAGAAGCGATCCAGATCGTGGATCAGCTCGCCGTCGTCGCCCGTCAAGAAGAGCACGACCTCGAAATCGGGCGTGACGATCAAGCTGCCCACGCCGCTCGCCGTGGTCTCGGGCGCGCCGTCGACGACGCCCAGGAGTCGCGCTCCGATGCGCGTCAGGCGCATCGCGACCGGGCGTCCCGTCTTGTCGTAGCCGAGGTCCACGATCCCGAGCAGGTACAAGCGCTGCTTCACCCACGTGACGAGGTGCCACGCGAGGCGCTGGATGTCGTCCATCGGCGTGTAACCGCCGCCCTGGAAGCGCGCCGCGAAGTACTCGTCCACCGCCAGGTCGTCGAGGCTGCACAGGTACGTGTTGCGCGAGAGGAACGGCACGTACATGAGGTCGTACCAGACGCCCGGCTCGACACGCTTCAAGAGCCGCATCAGGATCCGACGCATGCGCACCTGGTGGTGGTGCTCGCCGGGCAGATCGCGCTCTTCGATGGCGTGCTCGAGGAGCATGCGCAGCTTGGCCTCGAGGTCGTGCGCTTCCCAGTCGCGTCCCGCGGCCGTCAGCGCGAACGTGCGCTCGCCCGTCGACTCGATGAGCCGCGCGCCGCGCGTGAAGCCGTACAGGAACGTCAAGACGTCCGCGCGCGACAGCTCGCGTCCCGGGTTCGGAAGTAGCTCCTCCTGGATCCGACGTTCCGTCGTCTTGAAGATCTCGCCGCGCACCGTGAAGCGCACGTCGTGCTCGACGACGTACGCGATGAAGCGCGACAAGTTCGAGGCCAGGTCCACGCCCAGGCTCGATTCGTCGAACGGATTGTCGGGGTCGCCGGGCACGGCCACGCGGCGCAGCCACGCCAGCGCGACCTCGTTGAAGACGATCAGCGTCTCGTCGTTGTGCTGGATCCCGTAGCGGCCGAGCTCGAGGCGTTCGACGGTACCGACGAGCGATTCCTCGATCACATGCCCCCAGCGCCGGCCGTCCCACGGGATCGCGGAGTCCATGCGATCGAACAGGTTCTTGGGGAGGATCCCGCCGAACTCGACGATCGTCTTCTCGATCAGCTGGCGCAGCCCGTCCGGCAGGCGCTCGATGCGACCGACCGCGGCCGATTCGTTGGCGTAGAGCTTGTACATCTCGCGCACGCGCGACGGCGGCGTGCGCTGCGCGCGCGACGGGTCGTCGTACAAGCGATCGATGTGACCGCGCAGCGTGAACGCGTCGAAGATGCCGCGGCGGCGAGCTCGTCGCTGGCGCAGGATCGCGTCGCCGACGTCCTGCGGCACGGTCCAGGAACGCGCGCCGAAGTTCTCGACGCCCGGACTCTTCGTCTCGACGACGAACGCATGCCGACCCAGCACGGCGAGGCTCGCCTGCAGATCGTAGCTCGACATGTACGCCAAGTGGCGCGCGTTCAGGAGCTCGGCCGCCGTGCACTGATAGCGCGGCGATTCCAGGTGCAGATCGAGGATCGAGAGAAGTCGACGTGGGAGGAGCGCCACGCGCGCTTCCACCACGGACGCCTGCGCCATCCAGTCGACGACTTGGCGGCGCAATTCCGCGGGATCCTCGGGCACGCGCGTCGCGCGCTGGCCCGACCAGAAGCGATAGAGCTCGGCCAGGTCGTGGTCGCGCACGCCCGTGACCGCGTCCGCGGAACGGGCGCGGGCCGCGCGCACCGCACAGTTCTTCTCCGCGGGCGCGCCGTTCCCGTTGCCGATCGGAGTCGGCTTCGGATCGTTGTCCTGTCGGGTCATCGCGCTGCGGTCTCACTCGGCGCGTCGAGAGCGCTCGCGTCCATGATCTCGTACGTGTAACCCTGTTCGGTCAGGAAGAGCTGTCGCCGCTGCGCGAACTCCTGGTCGCGCGAGCCGAGCGTCACGATCGAATAGAAGACCGCTCCCGATCCGTCCGACTTCGGGCGGAGTACGCGACCGAGTCGCTGAGCTTCCTCCTGTCGCGAGCCGAACGTGCCCGAGATCTGGATGGCCACGTTCGCGTCGGGCAGGTCGATCGCGAAGTTGCCCACCTTGGAGACGATCAGCACGGGCACCTCGCCCGACTTGAACGCGGCGTAGAGCTTCTCGCGCTCCTGCGTCGGTGTCTTGCCCGTGATCAGCGGGGCCTTCAGGTGACGCGCGAGCGCTTCGAGCTGCTCGATGTACTGCCCGATGATCAGCACGTGCGCGTCCGGATGGCGGGCCAAGAGGCGCGCGACGACCGCGGTCTTGGCCGGGTTCTCGGAAGCGACGCGGAACTTGCCGCGCGCGTCCGCGAAGGCGTATTGCGACTTCCAGTTCGGATCGAGCGGCACACGCACCTCGACGCAGCGCGCTTCGGCGATGAAGCCCTTCTCCTCGAGGACCTTCCAGGGGACGTCGTAGCGCTTCGGTCCGATGAGACAGAAGACCTCGTCTTCCTTGCCGTCCTCGCGCACGAGCGTCGCGGTCAGTCCGAGCCGGCGGCGCGCCTGCAGCTCCGCCGTCACCCGGAAGATCGGCGCGGGCAGGAGGTGGACTTCGTCGTACACCACGAGTCCCCAGTTCTCCTTCGAGAACAGCGCGAAGTGCTCGAACTCAGACGTCTTCGTCCGGCGCCAAGTGAGCATCTGGTACGTCGAGATCGTGATCGGCGCGACGTGCTTCTCGTCGCCCGTGTACTCGGCGACGTCTTCGGGCCCGAGGCTCGTCTTGTCGAGCAACTCCTCGCGCCACTGACGGACCGCGACCGTGTTCGTCGTGAGGATCAGCGTCTTCGAGCCCACGAGGTTCATCACCGCGAGCCCGACGACCGTCTTGCCCGCGCCGCACGGCAACACGACGACGCCGTTCCCGCCGAGCACCGAGCCGCCGGCGTGGAAGGCCTTCGCCGCCTCGCGCTGGTACGGGCGCAGACCGAACGGCTGGCCGCCGCGCGTGGTGTCGCGCAGCGGCACGGCGAACGGGTCGCCCTCCATGTACCCGCCGCGATCGTCGACGGGATAGCCGATCTTGATCAGCGCCTGCTTGATCGAACCGCGCGAGAGCTCGTCGAGGAACGCGCGCCCTTCCACGACCTTCATCAGGTCGCGGATCGAGCGGTGACCGAGCACTTCCTCGAGCGCGCGCTGGTCGTCCGAGACGAGCTCGAACCCGCTGTCGCGACGCTCGATCCGCAACAGGCCGTAGCGTGCGATCCAACCGCGCACTTCCTCGAGCACGTTGCGCGGCACCGGTACGCAGGCCAGGTCCTCGAGCGTCTCCTGGATCTGCGCCGCGCTCAGGCCCAGCGCCGCCGCGTTCCAGATCGAGACCGGGGTGATGCGGTACGTGTGCAGGTAGTCGGGGCTCTTCTCGAGCTCGGCGAACGCCGCGAGCTTGTCGCGCGCCTCGGCGAAGCGCGCGTGCTCCTGCGTGAGCGGCCGCCCGTGTTCGTCCTTCGCGGGCCGACCCTGCGCGTCGAACACGGCGCTCACCGTGTGCAGCATGAGCGAGCGGTCGCCTTGCACGATCAGCGGATTGTCGGGGCGGATCATCCGGCGACCTTCTTGGTTCGGGCCGCCGATTTGGCCTTGATTTTGGGCGCGGACGGAGGTCGCGTGCGCGCGCGCGCCTCCTCGAGCCAGGGTCCCGTGACCGAGGCGGGATCCTCCCCGAGCTCGAGCGGCGTGCCCATCGCGATCACGCGACCGCCGCCCTCGCCCCCGACCGGCCCCATCTCGATCAGCCGATCGCAGGCCGAGAGCAGTCCCGTGTGGTGCTCGATGATAACGAGCGCGTTGCCGCGACCCGCGAGGCGATCGAGCACCGTGCACAAGTGCGCCACGTCCGAGGTCGCGAGGCCGGTGGTCGGCTCGTCGAGCACGACCACGCTGCGCCCGCCGGTCTCGGCGCGGAAGAGCTCGGACGCGAGCTTCACGCGTTGCGCTTCGCCGCCGGAGAGAGTGGTCGAGCTCTGTCCGAGCTGCAGGTAGCCCAGTCCGACCTCGCGCAGCGTGCGCAGGATCTCGACGATCCGCGGCTGGTGCTCGAAGAACTCGAGCGCCTCGTCGACGGACATCTCCAGCACGTCCGCGGCGTTCTTGCCGCGGTGGCGCACCTCGAGCACCTCGGGCGAGTAACGCTTGCCGTCGCAAGCCTCGCACGTGAGCCACAGGTCGGCCAGGAACTGCATCTCGACCTTCGTCGAGCCGCGGCCCTCGCACGAGGGGCAACGCCCCTTCGGCGAATTGAACGAGAAGCGCGCCGCGTCGAAGCCGCGCACTTGCGCGTCGGGCGTGCGCGCGAAGAGCTCGCGGATCGGGTCCATCACCCCCACGTACGTAGCCGGCACGCTGGCCGGCGTGCGGCCGATGGGGCTGGCGTCGACGACGACCACGCGCGTGCCCGGTGGCGTCGCCAGACGCTTCCAGCGACCTTGCGGCGATTCGCCCAACAGCGCCGGCACGAGCACTTCGAGGATCGCCGTGCTCTTGCCCGAGCCCGACGGACCGCACACGCCGGTCATCTCGCCGAAAGCGAACTCGAGGTCCACGCCCTTCAGGTTGAAGAGTTTCGCGCCCTGGATGCGCACGACTTCGCGCGGCCCCTCGCGCTCGCGCGGCTTGCGCGCCAGCACGATCTCGCCGCGCATCGCCGCGGCCGTGAGCGACGTGGGGTGGTCCATCACGTGCTCCGGCGTGCCGTTCGCGACCACCGTGCCGCCCAGACGTCCCGCGCCCGGACCGATGTCCACGATCCAGTCCGCGCGGCGCATGATGCCCGGATCGTGCTCGACGGCGATCACCGTGTTGCCGCGCGATCGGAGCTCGATCAACGCGTCGGTCAGCCGTGCGACGTCCTGCGGATGCGGGCCGATCGTGGGTTCGTCGAGCACGTAGCACACGCCGACGAGCTGCGAACCGAGGCTCGCCGACAGGCGCACGCGACGCGCTTCGCCGCCCGACAGCGTCGAAGTGTGCCGGTCCAGCGTGAGGTAGCCGAGGCCGACCTTCGTCAGGAGATCGAGACGCGACGCGATCTCGTGGACGACGGGCCCGAGTTCTTCGGCGAGCGTCTTCTTCTCGCCGATCTCCGTCGCGAACCGCGCCGCATCGACGACGCTCAGCCTGAGCAACTCGGGGAGGCGCATCGTACCGATCGTGGCCGCGCGCGACTCGGCGCGCAGGCGCTCGCCATGGCACGTTTCGCACGTGCGCTTCTCCATGACGCCTTCGAGGATCCCGGCCCACTCGGGGTCCTCGGTCTTTCGGTGCCAAGCGTCGACGTGTCCGCACAGACCGGGCCACGAGGCCGTGAACGTCTCCTGGATGCTGGCGTTCTCCGTCGTGCGCTCGATGTCGACCTTGTACGTCGGCTTCGAGCCCGTGCCGTGCGCGAGCAGCGCGCGCTCGGCGTCGGTGTATTTCTGCCAGGGCACGTCCAGCTTCACCTTGTGCTGGCGCGCAACCGTGCGAAGCAGGTTCTCGTAGTAGCCCTTGCCCTTGACGAGATAGCGCGCGAGCTTCTGGTGCAGCGCGCCCTCTTCCAGCGAGAGTTCCGGATGCGCGATGAGGAGTTCGGGCACGCACTGCACGTTCTCGCCGAGTCCGTCGCAGGCCGGGCACGCTCCCACGTGCGTGTTGAACGAGAAGTGCCGCGGTTCGAGCGCGCCCTCGACGTGGAAGCCGCACACCGTGCACGCGCCCGTGGTCGAGTACGTGCGCCGAGCGCCGACGCTCGAGCCCTCGCCGCGGAGGACGATGGCGACGCGCCCGTCGCCGGCGGCCTCGGCCTCTTCGACGGCCTCGGCTATGCGCGCGCGCGATTCGGCGTTGAACTTGAGGCGATCGATGACGAGGTCGAGGCGCGTCCCCTTCTCCGGGACCGGCAGGTCGGCGTCGATGCGGAACTCGGCGCCCTCGAGTAGGACGCGCAGGAAACCCGCGGCTTTCCAGGCCGGAGCGCGCTGCGCGAGAAGCGGCGCGACGTCTTCCTCGTTGCCGCCCGCGACGATGGGCGCGACGAGCCAGCCCGTCTTGCCGTCCGCATCGGCGACGATCCGGCGCGCGACCTTGGCCGCGTCCGCGCGTTCGAGCTTCTCGCCGTGCGTCGGACAGCGCGCGGTGCTCGCGCGCGCCCACAAGACGCGCAGG
>Ga0105049_10001106_pt1 | contig 31484 bp, 24 predicted proteins | sample MAT06_FD_78087 | JGI IMG/M metagenome (GOLD analysis project Ga0105049, IMG submission 78087) | Freshwater microbial communities from Lake Fryxell liftoff mats and glacier meltwater in Antarctica - MAT-06 | ecosystem: Environmental > Aquatic > Freshwater > Ice > Liftoff microbial mat | place... | reverse complement strand
TCGACTTTATTCGGACCGGTAAAATTTGCCTACCTGCCGCAGCACTTGAGCAATTCCGAATTGACGGGGGCAACGGCATGATTGAGATGGGCACCTTCACCGCGATTTTGATAGGTTCAATGCTCGGTGGGTTTTTGATTAAGTTTGATAGCCATGGTGTTATTTATGTGGCGGCAATTTCATTTGTTGTCGCTATAGCTGGCCGCATCGTCGCTAATTACGTGCCAGTATCCCCACCGCCTGCGCCGACGTTAAAAATCAACTGGAACCCCGCTACCGAAACTTGGCAAAACTTAAAAATCGCGTATAGAAATCCGGCGGTATTTAATTCGCTTATCGGTAATTCATGGTTCTGGTTTATGGGTTCCATATTTTTAACGTCGTTGACTGGTTTTGCCAAAGAAGTATTGGGCGGTGACGAGCTAGTCGTGCTGCTGCTAATGGGGCTTTTCAACATGGGCATCGGCGTGGGTTGTGTGCTGTGTGAAAAAATGTCGGGGCATAAAATCGAAATTGGTCTGGTGCCATTTGGCTCATTCGGTATGACAATATTTGCTGTGGATTTATATTTCGCTTCCCGCGGCATGACGGCTTCTGGCGCATTGGTAGCGGTGCCGCAATTTGTTCAGAGCTGGGCGAATATCCGCGTAATGGCCGATTTATTTTTAATGGCCATGTTTGCCGGGTTTTTCTCAGTGCCGCTATACGCCTTGATGCAGGCACGTGCCGAGCCGCAATACCGCGCGCGCATTATCGCGGCGAATAATATTTTGAACGCGGTGTTTATAGTGGTTGCTTCCATCTTGACCGCGGTGCTGATCAAAGCGGGCTTAAGCCTGCCTGAGCTTTATTTGATTGTCGGCATCATGAACGCGGCGGTAGCACTCTATATCTTTATGCTCATTCCAGAATTTTTGATGCGCTTTTTAATTTGGATATTGATTCACACGTTTTACCGGGTGAAAGAAGAAGGCCAACAAAATATCCCCGATGAGGGTCCATGTGTGCTGGTCTCTAACCATGTGAGTTTTGTGGATGCGCTGGTTATCGGTGGATGCATTCGCCGCCCAGTCAGGTTTGTGATGGACTACCGAATTTTTAAGGTTCCTGTCTTAAATTTCGTGTTTCGCACGGCGGGCACGATACCGATTGCGTCGGCTAAGGAAGACCCGGCGATGCTGGAAGCTGCTTACGAAAAAATTGATGTGTATTTGCAAGCGGGTGAAGTGGTGTGCATATTTCCTGAGGGTCGCATCACCGATAACGGTGACATGTATGCATTCAAAAAAGGCATCACTCGCATATTAGAAAAAAATGCGGTGCCGGTGATCCCGATAGCGCTGCGTGGCTTGTGGGGCAGTTTTTTCTCGCGCTGGGGCGGTACCGCATTGCGCTACCCGCGCGGTATATATTTCTAATATCGCCTTTGTGATTGATCAACCAATGGCCCCAGTGCTAGCCACACCGGAGGCACGACAAATGAAGGTCGGTGCGCTCAGGGGGGATTGGAAGTAGTGCCAACCCGGTCGGTATTGGATGAGGTGGTATTTGAGCTTGCCACCGCGCCTTGGGAATTGAGTCCATCCATCGCTTGAACTATTGTAACTTTGTAGAGGAGATACCGCAGCATCCAGCGAATGATACGCATCGGCAGATTGATCGTTTTCATGCCGACAATATTTACTACATCGGCGTTGTAAAAGATGAACTCCTCGGCATGGTCTCACTGCGCACCACACGACCGTTTTCGCTTGACCAGAAGTTAACCGATATCGACACGTATTTGCCTGACGGGAAAAATATTTGCGAGATACGTTTGCTCGCGGTCGCGCCGCATATGCGCCATGGGCGATTTACCTCCGCGCTTTTTCAGTTTTTAGCGCATTATGCGATAGAGGCTGGTGTAAACCTTGGGATTATGTCGGGCACAACGCGACAATTAAAGCTGTATCGGCGTCTAGGTTTTACGCCGTTTGGTTCCCTAGTGGGGCAGGGTGAAGCGCTATATCAGCCGGTGCTGTTGTCGTTTGCGAGCTTTGTCGATTTGACGCTCGCGCGGCTCAATATGCCGCTAGGTGCAATCCGCAAGACGGTTAATTTTCTAACCGAGCCGGTGGCAGTTCATCCGGATGTTGCTGCCGCGATGTCTCAATTACCTTTCTGGCATCGCAGTCACCGTTTTAAGCGCACGCTCGTCGAGACCAAAGCTGCGCTCTGCCACTCAACGCGTGCGACGCAAGTTGAAATAATGGTCGGCCCCGGCACGCTGGCTAACGACACAGTGGCGGCGCAATTGTCGCTGCTAAATGCGCCCAACTTGATATTGAGCAACGGTGAATTTGGTGAACGATTGTTGGATCATGCCACGCGAATGAAACTCAAATTTGAGACGATGGCGGCACCTTGGGGTGTTGGCATTGATATGGAAACGTTAGCAGCGAAGCTTGCCCACTCCCCCGCCATTAACTGGCTGTGGCTGACGCACTGTGAAACGTCCACCGGCACACTAATTGACCTGCCAGGTTTAGCGGCTATCTGCCGACAATATGCGGTGAAGTTATGTGTTGATTGCACCAGTAGCGTCGGTGCAGTCTTAGTTGATTTAACCGATGTGTACTTGGCAACTACAGTGAGCGGCAAGGCACTAGCCGCGTACCCCGAGCTCGCGATGGTATTTCACCATCACGATATTCGACCCGCACCAAGTGAATTGCCGCGCACGCTTGATCTAGGTTTATACGCGTCGCTCGACTCAGGCGACGTACCATTTACCCATTCATCAAATTTAGTCGCTGCAGTGTTGTGTGCTTTACAGCGTGAGGATTGGTCGGCAAAATTTTTCCGCATGGCGGCAAATGGTGCACAACTCTGGCAACAAATGTTGAAGCATTGATACGACGTTGTGGCTTGCGCAACACCAACGTCGCCCGTCGTCATCATCATCGCGCTGCCAACATCGATGGCAAGTGTTGAAGTCGGTGACGCAATGGAACGACGAGGGTTTTTACTGAGCTATCAAAGCCAATATTTACAACGTTGGGATTGGTTAAAGCTTTGTTTGATGGGCGCTGATGCTCTGGGTGGGGCGGAGATCATTGACGTTGTCGATGCACTTGATACTGTGACGATGCGCGATGCCGACGTGGAGCGTGCTAGGCGTCCCAACGCGCCAACGCAGGGATTGGCTGCTGGTTGAATCATTGGTGCGCACAGCGTACCCTCACTATCGGCGGGTGTTTCGGCACATTTATGTCCAAAAATACCCGCCAAATGGCGACCTTCTATTTTTTATGAGCCTGCACTTTCACGTACGCCGCGAGTAGTTGCGTGTGCATCGCGCTGCCTTCCATATTCAGCCCAAGCTCGCCTAAACCGAAAAATTGCTCAGTCCGGTTGATCAAAGCTTGAGCTTGCTTAAGGGTGGACTCGCCAAAGAGTAACGCCAGATTTTTTTCATACGGCGCGCCATAGTCAAGCTGCAAAATATTGTAAATGCAGCGATACACGCGAGCCCTCGCCTCTGGCAACTGGCCGTACTGCTTGATCCATTCGCAGCCATCGAGTGCGTCGTCGGTGTTGCCTGAGGCGAGCGCTAGCAATGTTTTTATTTCGCCCACGCGTAGATCCACCCACGCTGTGCCAGCATCTGCGGCGAGACCAATGAGGGTGACAATTGGTAGCTCCTCAGCCAGCCCTAACTCATCAAAAAGCACCCATAAATCATCGCATTCTTCAGCAGTAAGCGAAGGTAGTCGAAGTAATTGCGGGCGCACTAAATTGCCCACCGAATTGTTCTCCCACTGCAATTCACTAGTAGGATAAATTTCCGACATTCCCGGCACAAATATGCGGCAGGTGTACACATCTAGGTGCGTAAAATCCGCGACGTAAATATCGTGCCCGCTAGCGTGAATGGCATCGATTGACCATTGATAATCCTCAGCCGTGGTGTTGGAGAAATTCCAATCTACAAACGGATAATCCGGCGTATCACGCAAAAATTCCCAGCTAACCACGCCGCTCGAATCAACAAAATGAATCTCTAAATTTTGTGCGTCCGCAATTTCATCCATATCAAAACCGGCGGCGGGAAAGCCTGCGAGTGAATCAAGCGCTCTACCCTGCAATAGTTCAGTAAGTGAGCGCTCGAGTGCCACTTCAAATTGCGGGTGCGCACCAAAGCTGGCAAATATACCTTCATCTTTTGGATGCAGCATGGTCACACACATCACCGGATATTTGCCGCCGAGTGATGCATCTTTCACCAAAATACCAAAGCCCGCCGCACGTAGCCCGTGTATGCCAGCCGCAATGCGCGGATACCGGTTAATCACGTCCTCTGGCACATCGGGCAGACAAATACCGTCGCGAATAATCTTAAATTTAATGTCGCGCTCGAAAATTTCTGACAGCGCCTGCGTGCGTGCCTCCATCATCGTATTGCCCGCAGACATCCCATTGCTGACATAAATATTGCCGATGACATTCACCGGAAATAGCGCCGTCGTGCCGTCACGCAAGCGCGTATAGGGAATGGTGCAAATGCCGCGTGCGGCATTGCCAGAATTCAAATCTACTAGCTGATCGGCTCTGACGGCTTTTTCGGGATTGTAAAATTTCTTCAATTCAGCATTGAGGATTGCTTTCGGCCACCCTTTATCGTCAACAGGAAACCACTGCTCACTTGGGTAATGCACAAACGCACCGTTGGCAACGGTCTCGCCCAAATAAAAATGCGTCCAAAAATAATTAGTCCCCAGACGCTCAAAAAATTCCCCAAGCGCGCTTGCGCGTGCCGCCAATTCCGTGCCGCCCTTGCCGTTGCTAAACAGTCGGGTGCAATCGCGATCAGTCACATGCACCGACCAAATATTCTCAATCTCGTTTAACCAAGACCGCTCCATCACATGAAAACCAATCGCTTCCAACTTCGCCAGCAGGGTAGCAATGGAAGATTCGAGTGAGCAATCTTTGCTCGGAATAAATGTTTCAGTAGTCGCCATGATGCCTCGTGAAAAATCGAATAATTAGGAAGCCGACAGGATACGCGAAAGACGTGATGCATTTAGCATAAGCACCGTATTTCAGTGCTAGCACTTATACCCAGTTTCGTGTTGGCAACGAATAGCTAAAATAAAAGCAGTGTTAATTTCGTCTATATAACGGTACAGCGCAACATAGCCAAGCTGATCTTTGCCAATGACCAGCTCATGTAAGTCATCTCTCGCAGGTCGTCCGATGCGCGGGCTATGTTGTAAAACATTGATGGCTTCAATGATGTACGCGATACGCTCAACGGCATCTGCTTCGCCGTGGCGGGCGATATGATCGAATACACGATCAAAATCATCGGTAATTTCTGGGGCTAATTCGATACGTGTCACTTGGCGCTAGTTTTTGTGGACGAGCTAATACGTCTGCTTGCAGGCCGCGCAGCTTTTGGCTCCTTTTTTAGGCCGTTAGCCTTGGCGCGAAGATAGCGCTGCATATCCTCCCAGCTAATGGCTTGACCTGTTTTTACGATGTTGTCAAAGCGCTTGGTTGCCGTACGTTCAAAGTCTTTCTTTCGATCCGCCAGATTTAACTTTTCAGTAATCGCTTCAAGCATAAAATGATGCGGCGTTGTGCCTAATACGGCTGCTTCTTCAGCAATCTTTGCCTTGAGGTCGTCGGGCAAACGGATAGTGGTAGTGGACATGGCAAACTCATTTGGCGTTGATAATAACAAACAATGTAGCACACTTGTGCTACTTTTATTTTGTATTTAATGAAGCCCTAAATTTTTACCAAATAAGGATTTCATATGATTTTCGAGTACGCATTGTTGGAAGCAGAATACCTTTTGATAGATAGAAAATTGCGCACGCAGATTTGGTCGCGTACAAGGTTATTCCGTATTGCCCAATTTGTGAGCACTATTTTCTGGATTGTGCTGTTGGCTGCCTTTATTTTCGCGTTCACGCTTTTTGGTGATGCATCATCATCCGCCGTGATTAGCATGCATGCGTTGATTTTGTTTATCGCTGTTATCGCTACTGCAATCAAACTATTGCAGGAGTCAGCGTATCGCAGTCTTATTGTTGACCGTAGTCATTTACTGAATCAGCAGTGGACGGCCACGGTGACGGATGACAACATTTCCTTCAACGCAACAGGTTCAAGTATGGTGTATCGCTGGCAAGGTATTGATTCGGTGGTGGAAGTAGATGGGGCTGTTGCCATATTTTTTAGTCAGGCCGCATACATGCCAATTGCAGCATCTGCATTTGTGAACCAAGTAGCGCGCGATATATTTTTGCAATTTGCTGCCGCACGAATCGCCTTAGCGCGTAATGCACCTCACGCTTTGGACGGCACAATTGACGACGTAGCGTCGCCAATGCCTGCTAAAACAGAAATTCAAACAAATTAACGTTGGCAAAACGCACAACGGCTGCTCGCCAAAAATACTGTGAATGCGTTTAAGTTGTTGCTATGCATACGCGTGCCGCTTACCGAGATGCCAATCATGTGGTGGCAATGTTTATTGTTTCCTCTATTGAGCGTACTAACCTTATTTTTGGTGTCGTTCATGGCAATAGGTTTTGATGGCGAATTTAGCCGGTGGGCGTTGCCAAATGCGCTTTACCCCATTCCGATATATTTTTTTGCCGCTGTCGCTACCGCCTATGCCGCTAGGCAACCTGAGAAATCGCTTGCCGCGTTTCAACTATTGCTGATGATTGCGTTCGCAATTGATGTGGTTATGTTCGCACTAGCTTTGTCGTCGCTATCCAACCAATCAACGCGCAACACATCAATTTTTATTGGCTACACATCGGTATTTTTAGCCACACTTTGGCTAGCCATTGCCGGCATAGTAGCGATGGCGCGGCTATTTAATCGCAATATAGTGCCTGTCATTACCACCATCGTATTGATCGTTGCACCACTGACCATCGGCTTTCGTCATGAACATTTGTGGGCTGAATCACGCGAGATGCAGGAGGCCAAGTACAAAGCTTACTCGCGTAATCAAATTACGAATGAAGATAATTTTTACAAGCAGCCAACTTTGCTGGCGGAGGCGCTAGACGCAATCACGCCACAACGTGCAGGTGTGCCGGAATTATTTTTTTGGTTTTGCGGGCGACGGGTATCAAAATGTATTTCGCAAAGAGGTCGATGCGGTTACATCATTAATGCAGGAGCGATTTGACGCCGCAGGTCACACCATCATGCTCATTAATAATACAGATACCGTTGGCGATAAACCGATTGCGAGCCTTACCAGTTTGCAGTTGGCACTCAAAAAAGTCGCAGCCACGATGGATATTGAAGACGATGTGCTGGTGCTCTTTTTAACCTCCCATGGTTCAGAAGATCATCAGTTCGCGTTGAGCTTATCTGGGATTCAGTTTAAAACACTCGACCCTGCGACGCTGCGACAATCACTAGATGCGTCCGGCATTAGAAATCGAGTTGTCATTATTTCAGCCTGCTACTCGGGCGGCTTTGCGGAGGCGCTCAGAAATGAAAATACCTTAATCATCGCCGCTGCCGCTCCAGACCGTAAATCATTTGGATGCAGCAATGCAAGCGAATGGACGTAATTTGGCAAAGCATACTTTGACGAAGCTTTGAGACAAACAACCTCATTCACAAAAGCATTCGCCCTTGCCGCGCCAATAGTCGCGGCAAGAGAGTCAAGCCAACGATATACTCAATCGCTGCCGATGATGCATGAGGGTGAGTCAATAAGTGCCAAGCTGGCGGCAATAGAGAGGCGATTGGAGAAGAGATAAGTTTGTTGAGCAGGTGTTCTGTAAAGCCTTGCATATCTCGAAATTGTGATAAATCTCATTCATTTAGTGTTGCATCTCAGCTGACGAAATGAATCAAAGCACGCTTGTTTACGAATATCATCGTCTTCTTTAGAGGTGACGGCTTGGACTAAGCAGTAATAACGCCAAGTCTTGTCATTTCGAACGGCATTTTGTGAGGAATCCTATCCGTTTGAATAGTAAAGACGCGTTCGCAATTTTTGCGCAAGCGGATAAAATTCCTCGTCGCATGAACGGCAATGCTCTGTCGGAATGACCTCGTTTTTAAGCCGAAAATTAACCCACTTCTTCCTTAGAAATCGAAACCGATGTCACCCCAACAACGCGCCCCAAACCGCCACCACCGCTCGCCGTTCCTCGGCTAGTTCATCCACGCCAATCCACGTTTCCGACTCGTTATTCGTGCGCGCGAAGTGTTGGCGTTCGCGATAGGCGAGAAACGCTTTACCGACATTAGCGGCTAAGTCTTCGTCCAATATTCCTAATGCCGCCGCACGGGTGAGTAAGGCGTGGTTGCCGAGATTTTTTAGTAATTCGAGGTGTTCATGCGCATACGCCAAGATGATGAATTGCACAATGAATTCAACATCGACAATACCGCCTTTGGTGTGCTTGAGGTTGAGCGAATCTGACTTATCTTTTTTGTCCGCACGCATTTTGTTGCGCATCTCGTTGATGTCTTTTTTGAGTGTTTTGTTATTGCGTTGAGTGGCGAGCACATCGTGGCGGATTTGTTCAAACGAGCTCGTCAAGGCGGTGTCGCCTGCACAAAACCTTGCGCGTGTGAGCGCCTGATGCTCCCATACCCAGGCGCGCCGCAGTTGGTAATCACGAAATGCGGTTAGGCTCGATACCAATAAGCCCGCAGCGCCATCGGGCCTTAATCTGAGATCAGTGTCGTAAAGTACGCCACCACGGGTCATGGTGTTGAGCCAGCTGCTCAGGCGTTGTGCGAGTTTGGCAAATTTTTCTTGCGACGCGTCTATGTTGTCGTCGTATAAAAAAACCAAGTCAAGGTCGGAGGCGTAGCCTAATTCTTTGCTGCCTAATTTACCGTAGCCAATAATGGCGAAACCTTGTGGCGCTTGCCAATTGTTGGCGGTTATCACCGGGCTGCTTTGGGCGTTCAATGAACGCCAAGCAAGCACTAGGGTGACGTCCAGCAGCACATCGGCGAGTGCACTTAATTCATCCGAGAGTGACATGACGCTGATGCGGCCTTCGATGTCGGCAATATTGAGTTTGAGGGTAAGGATTTGCTTGGCATGGCGCAGAAGCTCGTATTGTTGCTCGGTGTCGCCGCTCGCCGCATCACAGGCGGTTTGCAATTCTGTACGCTCATGCGCCCAATTGATGGCCGTCGTGCTTGTTGAGCTGACCAATTCATCGAGCAATATCGGATGACGTCTGACAAACTCTGCCGCCCATGCGCTCTTGTAGGCGATGCGGGTTAAGCGATTAAGCGCTTCGGGATATTCAACTAGTAGCGCCAAGTAGGTCTCGCGTTTATCAATCGCCTCAATAACATCCCATAACCTAAATAATGTGCGTGGCGAGGTATCGACAGCGGCAGCGGCGGCGATGGTGCGTGGGATGAGTGCGGATAGTCGAGCGCTGAGTTTGGGCGACAGGTTTAAAAGGCGACTGCTGTTGCACCAAGTGTTGTGGCGTGCCGTTATCGCGGCGTGGGCAGTGCTATTATATAAATGAAAAAGTCCTTTATCGGCGGGTGCTTTCAGCATATTATTGCTGGAAACGCCCGTGGATATTGCACCTTTTGTTTTTGTTGATTCTGCTTGCCGACTCGTCGCATTCTCACCACGAATGGCGATTGAATCACCGCGTGAAATTTCTTCGCGCTGAAACGCATCTTCAAATGCTGCCGTCACTACGCTGCGATTTAAATTGAGTTTCGCAACGAAATCCTGCCAAGTGTGCTCGCCCATCCCACGTGCAATAAGCTGTTTATCGGCGTCATTTGTGGGCAGCATTTGTGTCTGTTGATCGTCTAAATATTGCAGCCGATGTTCGAGATTTCGCAAAAAGTGATACGCCTTGTTAAGCGCTTCAACGTTGGTGGCAGGGAGAATATGCTGTTGCGCGAGCTGTCGCAGCGCTTCACGGGTGGAGCGTGTTTGCAGTGCGCTATCCCGTCCGCCACGAATTAGTTGATGCAGTTGCGCAATGAACTCCACTTCACGAATGCCGCCCGCACCAACCTTTATGTCATCTTCTTTGCCACGCTTAACCGCCTCAGCCCTGATTTGCGCGTGTAGGCCGCGCATCTCATCGATGGCGGCGTAATCGTGATAGCGGCGATAGACAAATGGCTGAATGAGTTGATTTAGTGCGCGGATGTTTTCAGAAAAACCAGTCAGGGCGCGGGCTTTGAGCCATGCATAACGCTCCCAAGGTCTGGCTTGTTTTACAAAATAATCCGCAAGCGTTGCCAGTGACGTCACCAGCGGCCCGCTTGCGCCATAGGGCCGTAGACGCATATCAACACGAAATACAAAGCCGTTGTCACTCACATGGTCAAGCGTGCGGATGATGCGCTTACCCAACTGTGAATGAAATTCGTGCCAACTCTTGGTTGCACTTGCGGCACCATCCGCGGGGTAAACAAATATCAAATCAATATCGGAGGAGACATTTAGCTCCAACCCACCCAGCTTACCCATGCCGATAATCATTAGATCATGCTCGTTACCAGCCTTGACAACATCGCGCTTCGTTAGTTGATATTCAGTCATCAACAATTGTTGATGCGCACGATAGGCCAACGCCACGACGCCATCGGCAAAAAGTGAGATGGCAGTGGCTACTTCATTAAAGTTGGCTAGCCCATTCAAGTCGCGCAGCATTATCGCCAACATGGTTTGTTGGCGGGCATACCTTAGTTTGGTATCGAGTAGTTCGGTATCAAGCACATTTGGCTCAATTTGGGCTAACAATGCCGCCACCGTTGCAGTGGCGGGCGCAGCGGCAACATCTGCAAGCCATTTACACCAATCTGGATGACGCGTTAACACCCGCTCGGCATAGCGTGAGCCATGAAACAAATGACTGAGTTGTGTGTCGAACGTGTCCAAATAGGATGTATTTAGGGCAATGAGTTGGTGGCGTTTTGGTGGGTGTACGTGGGGACAACGTGCCTAAGCGGCTAATTACAACCGCGCCGAAAAAGTATATGCGCCGTTGTCGTCTCAGCACACAGTTTGCCCGTTAAAATAACATGTATTCAACACCATACTGGCCATCGAGGGCATCATTTTTTCAGCTGTAAAAACCATTAACCGCTATTTTGCCCGTACCTTTTTTTGGTTTGCCGTTGCCTTTGGCTTGATGTTGGCGCTAGCCCTTGCGACGTTGAAATACGGTGTCATGCCGCGCATCGCGAATTATCAGGTCGATATTTTGAGCCGTGTGTCGGCCGCGTCTGGCATGGAAGTATCCGCCTTAAGCCTCAAGGGAGGCTGGTCAGGTTTTAGTCCGTTCATTGAGATGGAAGGCATTACCTTTCGCGAGCCTGCAAATGTGGTGTCGCCCACCCGCACGGCGGGCAGTGTGGCACTGTCGCTGCCGCTGGTGCGCGCGGGAATGTCTATTCCCTACCTGCTCATTGGTCAGCCGCGTTTGACCGATGTATCGATATTCGGCCCCGAGTTGTCGCTCATCCGCGCGAGTGACGGGCTGATATATTTTGCCGGGCGCGCGTTGAATAAAAAAACGACTGAGCCTGATGATCCCCGCTTCTTGGATTGGTTGATTCAGCAACCCGGCATCGCCTTGCACCACGCGGCGCTCACCTGGCGCGATGACTTGACGCCCGGCTCCACACTACTGTTTACCGATGTCGGTTTGCAGGTCACTAAACGTTTTGGCAAACACAATGTTGGCTTTAGCGCGACGCCACCGCCGACGTTAGCAAAAAAAATCTCCGTTCGGGGCGCACTAACGCTCGACATTGCCGTCAATGAACACTTCACGTTTGATGGCATGCTCTACACCGATATTGACAGCGCAAATTTAGTCGAGCTGCGCCGGCACGTGAATGTGCCGAACGAGTGGCAGGCGGGTGTGGGCAATGTGCGGGCGTGGCTTGCGCTTGATAACCGCGCAGCATTGGCTGGCGATGTCGTTGTCAATCCATTGAAATCAGTGACGGCGGATTTGAACATCATCAATGCGTTGGTTAGACTGGGGGAAAATGCCGAGCCACTCAATATGGTCAAACTCGCGGGACGCATCGACTATGAGCAATTCGCCGAAGGCTTTCGCTTGGGCAGTAAAAAATTAGAATTTCGCACCGCAACGGGCGTGGTGTCACTGCCCGCCGATTTTTCGTTCAAGCGCGAATATGCGGGTGTTGTTAGTAAAGAGCGTGGCGAGATTACGGCGAACGGCATCGATCTTAAAGTGGTCACCTCACTCATCCAATATTTTCCGATTGGCCGCGACGCACGTGAGACCGTCGAGAAATTCGCCGCCCGCGGTGCGCTAAAAGAGTCGCTATTCCAATGGACGGGCGTCTTAAATAATCCGACGACGTATCTCGTAAAAGGGTCGCTAAGTGACTTTGCGATTGCGGCCAATGGGCGCCTTCCCGGTATCGTTGGCTTAACCGGCACTATCGACGGCAGCAACAACGGCGGCACATTTAGTATTGTGACGAAAGCGTTTGCGTTTGACGAGCGCAATATTTTTCGTGACGTGCTCAAGTTTGACAATCTTGAAAGCCAAGGCAAATGGACCGCCACTGATCGCGAGTTAAAAATTGATTTCAGCAAGGTTCTATTTGGCAATCGCGATTTGGCCGGTGAATTTAGCGGGCAATATGCGCGTCCCTTGGCAGCGCCGGGTGTTACGCTTGCCGTCGCTGATGTGCCCGGCACAATCGATATCAAAGGCAAACTGCGTCAGATTAACGCTACGCGCGTGAGCGACTATCTACCGAGTGGCCTGACCAAAACGCGTGAGTATATCGAATGGGCTGTCCGTGCTGGTGTGGTGGAGACAGCGGATTTTTTAGTCAAAGGGCGAATTTACGATTTCCCATTTCATCTGGGTAAGGGCGGACAATTTAGCCTGAAAGCGACGCTTAAAAATGTCGCTTTTCGTTATGCCGAAGGCTGGCCGCAGGCCAACGCTATTAATGGCGAGCTAATCTTTGACAACACCGCTATTCGTGCCGCCGTTACCTCGGCTGAGATTGTTGGCGCGCGCATTCGCAATACCAATTTGTCGATTGCCGATACGTTTATCAAACCATATGTACTTAATATCGGCGGTGATTCTGATTCGCGTGGCGAAGACTTGATGAAATTTTTTCGAGAGAGTCCGTTGATTAATGGCATCGGCGCCTTCACCAAGTCGGTTGCCATTGAGGGCGCGGGTAAATTGCGCGTCGATATGACGATACCATTAGGACTCACGCCTGCTGAGGTGGCTGACCCCAAGGGACTAAAGCTTCGCATCAAAGGGAGCTACGCGCTGAATAGGGGGTCAGCCAAGCCGGCGGTGGGGCCAGTGATTACCAACTTGACTGGCAGCTTACAATTTAGCGAGGCTGATCTTAAAAGTAGTGCGCTGACCGGTTTGGCCTACGGCAATCTAGTCACAATTAATATCGCTGGCGGCGGTGAGGCGGGCGTGGCAACGGATTTTGCCGGGCGTGTTGATATTCAAGGGCTGGGTAATTTATTGCCGTTCACGTTGCCACAGCAGGTTAAGGGGCAAACGGATGTGACGGGGCGTATTTTGGCGAAAGCCGACGGCGTTGATATTACGTTGGACTCACCAATGTCAGGCGTGACCTCTACGCTGCCCTACCCGTTGGCGAAGCGTGCCGATGAAGCGCGGCGATTGAAATTGGCGTTCACGCATCTGGGCACGCCGAGCGAAAAAATTCGCCTAAATCTTTTAGGCAATATTGCTGCCGGTAGCGCCGACGATAGCGCTGAGTCTCGGGTTGATGCACGTTTTCAACGCAAATTTGATGCCGCAGGCAACGCGACGTTTGTTGGTGGCTTGGCGACGGTAGGCGAAGCCGCAACTGACGCAAGCCTACCTGAAGGCATATGGATTAAAGGCACTATGAAGCAGCTTGATTTTGATCAATGGTTAAACGCCATTAGCAATTTCTCGCCGCCAGCCGCAGTTGATGCATCAGCCGCGTCAACGAGTACAGCGGCCGGTATCACTGGCATCGATTTCAATTTAGACCGACTCATTGCCTACGGCAGACCGTTTGACAAGCTCAACATCAAAGGCCGACGTAATGCCGAGACTTGGGCGATGTCAGTGGTTAGCCGAGATGCTGAGGGCGATTTTACATGGCGCACGTCCGCCTTCAATGAGCGTGGATCGGTGCGAGCGCGACTAAAAAAACTGGTCTTGGTCGATGAGGCCGCATCGGATGCGCCAACGCCGACAATTGCCGAATTAAAACAAAATGAAGGCGATTTGCCTGCGCTCGACATCATCGCCGACGAATTCAGTTTTAAAGGAAAGTGGCTCGGCAAATTAACGCTTAACGCGACCCCGCAAGTCGACAATTGGCAAATCGATAAACTCAGTATCGTGAACGGGCACGTCAAAATAGACATGGATGGCTTGTGGCAGCGCTATGGTGACCCGTTTGCCGCGCCTAGTGTGGGTGCAGTGAAGTCACTCACCACCATGAATGTAAAGCTGGATTCGAATAATCTCAATGCGTTGTTCAATCAATTTGGCTTTGGCGATCATATGCGAGGCGGGCGCGGCACGTTGGAAGGTAAATTATCGTGGCCCGGCCACGCTTATCAGTTTCAACTTGCCAGCCTCGCCGGTGAATTTAAGATTGACGCCGAACGCGGGCAATTCGCCAAAATTGAAGCTGGCGCAGGCAAGTTGTTAGGGCTGATTAGCTTGCAATCAATTCCACGGCGGCTCACCTTTGACTTCCGTGATTTATTTAGTGAAGGGTTCGCGTTTGACAATATTGCCGGTGAACTTAGTATTACTAACGGCATTATTAACGCGAAAAAATTTGAGATAGCAGGCCCCGCCGCCACGGTACGGATGACAGGCGATATCTCACTGCCAACTGAGCGGCAAAATCTAAATCTCACCGTCGCGCCTAAATTGAGCGGTGTGGCCGCCGTGGGCACAGCCGTGCTGGTAAACCCATTGGTGGGGCTGGGAGTGCTGCTAGGCGGGGAGGTGTTGAAATCACCTATTGAGAAGATACTATCGGTGCAATATAGCGTGACAGGTACATGGGATAATCCGCTGGTGGTGCGCATCGGTAAAGTGGTCGCACCTTCGAATGCGCCGAGCGTGCAAACGCCGGTTGATGAGGCGAAGAAAAAATTGTAGGTGGGTTAACAAACGCAATAAAGAACAAACTCTAATCGCGGTAAAAAACGTAATCCCTCCCACCCTCCCTTTTTCAAAGGGAGGAGCCGATTCAAGTTGTTTGAATATTCAGCGAATTAGGTGGGTGGTTTGGGTGAATCCGCAACATGCGAATGACGAAACGACACGAAAGAACCATGGACATTACAAAGCACAGTCCTAAGTAGCGAAGAAACACCGAGCTCCCCCTTTCTTAAGGGGAGATTGGGAGGGATTTTCGTTGAAGCGAAGACAAAAACGTAGTTACAAGTTGACGAACGCAATCCCTCCCGCCCTCCCTTTTTCTAAGGGAAGAGGCGATGCATGTGGAGGTTGCGATGGATTTTTGCTGAAGCAAAGTAGTAAATATTGATTTAACTGAATTTCAAATTCAAAGAAAAATGATCCTCACTAAAAATTCCCCTTCACTACCTGACGAGCTCGCGAAAGCGCAGCAATCTACGCAAACGTTTTACCGCGTCGCTGCGATACAAATGGCGTCGGGTCCACAGGTGAAGGCAAATTTAGAAGAGGCGACACGGCTGGTCACGCTGGCGGCCAGTACTGGTGCACGCATTGTGGTGCTACCGGAGTATTTCGCCATGATGGGCATGCGCGACACCGATAAAGTTGCCATTGCTGAGGAAGATAATGATGGCGAGATTCAGCGCTGGATGTCTGGCCTTGCCGCGAAACATCGTCTCTGGCTTATTGGCGCGGGTGTGCCGATTATTTCCCCTGTCGCTGGCAAGGTGCGCAATGCCTGCTTGGTGTACGACAAAACGGGCGCACGGGTGGCGCGTTATGACAAGATACATTTGTTTAGTTTAGCCATTGGGCAAGAGCAATTTAATGAAGCCCGCACGATTGAGGCGGGAGACGCCGTGAAGGTAGTTGAGTCGCCCTACGGCCGCATTGGCTTATCGATTTGTTATGACTTACGTTTTCCGGAGCTTTATCGGGCAATGGGTAACGTCGATATCATTGTCGTGCCCTCCGCATTTACTGCCACCACCGGTAGAGCGCATTGGGAGACGCTGATACGTGCGCGCGCCATTGAGTCACTCGCCTACGTCATTGCCCCCGCGCAAGGCGGTTATCACGTTAATGGTCGTGAGACGCATGGCGACTCGATGATTGTTGACCCTTGGGGTCTCGTGCTCGATAGGCTACCGCGCGGCTCAGGGGTTGTTGTTGCCGGTATTAACCCCCATTATCAACAGACAGTGCGTAAAAGTTTGCCCGCACTTTCACACCGCACCTTAAAAAATATTTAACCTATTCCGCTGCCTCCACGCTTAATCGAAAACCATGACCCCATCCCCGCTATCCCATGCCCGTTCAACCCTGCTCACACCGTACAACTTAACCGACGCCTCGCTTGAGGCTATCTTCGGTGAAATCATGGTGCATGACGCGGACTATGCTGATTTGTATTTTCAATATGCACGCTCAGAAGGGTGGAGCTTAGAAGAAGGGCGCGTGAAGTCGGGTAGTTTTAATATTGACCAAGGTGTTGGCGTCAGAGTGGTATCGGGGGAAAAAACTGCATTTGCGTATTCGGATGACATCGGCATGGCAAGCCTAAAGGACGCTGCGCACGCCACCCGCAGCATTGCGCGCGCCGGTAGCAATGCCAGTGCGGGTAGGGTTAACAAGATCGTCGAAAAATCCGGGCGTAATTTGTATCAATCGCTTGATCCCGTATCCGGTTTTTCGGATGCTGAAAAAGTGCGCATCCTAGAGCGTGTCGAGAAAATGGCGCGCGCAATTGATCCGCGGGTTAAAGAGGTGATGGCGCGCCTATCGGGTGAATATGAAGTGGTGCTGGTCGCACGTCATGATGGTGTCGTCGCCGCCGACGTGCGCGCGCTGGTGCATATTGGCTTAACCGTGATTGCCGAGCAAAACGGTCGGCGTGAGCAGGGGCACGCGGGTGGCGGCGGGCGTTACGACTACGCCTACTTTACCGATGACGTGCTTGAAACGATGGCCAAGCACGGCGTGCGTGAAGCGCTGATTAACCTTGATGCGAAGCCCTCACCAGCGGGTGCGATGACGGTGGTACTTGGTGCTGGTTGGCCTGGCATATTGCTGCATGAAGCAGTCGGCCATAGTTTGGAAGGCGACTTTAATCGTAAAGGCAGCTCTGTTTTTGCCGGCAAAATCGGCGAACAGATTGCGGCCAAAGGTGTCAACGTGATTGATGACGGCACCTTGCCCGACCGACGTGGCTCGCTCAATATTGATGATGAAGGCAACGTCACACAGCGTAATGTGTTGATTGAGGACGGCATCCTCAAAGGGTATATGCAAGACACCATGAATGCGCGTTTGATGAATACCACGGTAACCGGCAATGCGCGTCGCGAATCGTACGCGCACATCCCGATGCCACGCATGACCAACACCTATATGCTTAACGGCGATAAATCGGCGGATGAAATTATTTCAAGCGTGAAGCACGGTTTGTATGCGGCTAATTTTGGCGGTGGGCAGGTTGACACCACCAGCGGCAAATTTGTGTTTTCCGCCTCTGAAGCCTATGTGATTGAAAACGGCAAGATTACCTACCCCGTGGTCGGCGCCACCCTCATCGGCAACGGCATTGAATCGCTTAAACAAGTGACGATGATCGGTAATGATATGAAGCTAGATTCTGGTGTCGGCGTGTGTGGTAAAGAGGGGCAAAGTGTACCGGTGGGCGTGGGGCAGCCGACGCTAAGGATTGAAGGCTTGACCGTTGGTGGCACGGGTGGCACAGGCGGCGCTGCGTAGCGTCATGGAAGGCAATGCTTTACCGGCTACCCTTCCCCCAGCGCGAATACCATTGGTATTGCCAAAAGGTTTTTCCACTCGCGCGGTATTCGCCGTCATAGCCGAAAAATTTGGATTACGCGGCTTACGTATTAGCGCGATGATCGGTTTTATGGTGGCCTATCTGTGGTGGCGCGGCTGTGATGGGGTCATTTGCATTGTCCTGTACGTATTTGCAGCCACCGTATTGTTGCTGGCGATTATCGTTACCTGGACGGCCAAAGAAATGCTCGATAAATTTGCACGCGACTATGCCAATGGCACATGGCTGACGCTTGATGAAGAAGGCATCGGCGGTGAGACGGGTAGGGCGGGCGAGAAATCATTCAAAATGCCGTGGAAAAATTTTCGGCGCGTGAATGAACGACAGCGCCTGTGGCTACTCGAAACCGTTAATGGCAATTGGATGGTGCTACCGACGACCGAATTTAGCAGCGAGGCATGGGCGCTGATGCGTGCCAATCAACGCACCCCACATCTGCCCAGCAAGCGCTAACGTACAATATTTACTATCTCGCCAATCTGCACCAATACTCGGAATACAACCCATGAAACGACGCACATTTATCACCCATATTGTCACGACAGCCGGAGGAATTACCATGTTCAAAGACGTATTTGCCCAGAAAAGTGGGCCTATCGCACCAGACCCTGCCGCAGTCAAAGTTGCCCTCACCCAGGCCAGTGCCCCTGCACCAAAAATTGAAAAGTTAGAACTTCCCAGCGCAGAATGGAAAAAGCGCCTCACCCCAAAGCAATTTTCGGTGCTGCGCGACGACGACACTGAGCGTGCCTATACCAGCCCGCTCAACGACGAAAAACGCAAAGGTGTGTTTCACTGTGCGGGTTGCGATCACCCCGTATTTACGTCTGAAATGAAATACGAAAGCGGCTCGGGTTGGCCAAGTTTTTTCACCACCTTGCCGGGCGCGTTTAACAAAAAAACCGATTTCAAACTCATCTACCCGCGCACCGAATATCACTGCGCAAAATGTGGCGGACACCACGGCCATATTTTCAAAGACGGCCCCCAACCAACTGGCGAGCGCTGGTGTAACAACGGGGTTGCGCTGGTGTTTAAGCCTGCCGTTTAATTGCTGCCTAGTGTATGCGTCGTTATTCATGCACTTTGTATTTTGTTAGGTGCAGCAACGCAATTTGTTGCGCCCGTAGCTCGGACGAGCGAAGCGACTCCGGGATAGCCGCCAGCAACTAATGCCGTCCCGGCGTCGCTTCGCTCGACCGGGCTATCGTACTACCGTGCCACCATGCCACCGTATGGCGCTCATTGAAAGGTGCCCGCCTTGTTGATGGGCGAGACTGACAGCACTTCAACCTAGAAACGACAGTTGGACGGTAGCGAGTATCAGTTTTTCGGACTCTCTGGCAGGGCCTCATTTGGCAAACGCGGACGATTGAGGCGTTATCCTGCAAGGAGAAGCAACGCCGCCATAGAGTTTGAAAAATGTGCAATCGCACCCGTAGCCGAGTTACTCAACTGAGTCACCATATTGATCAATCATGTAAACCACTAAACTCCTTAATGGACGCGGACTTTCAAGCATCTCAAGCGGTCAACTGCCGTTTTTAGGTTCAATGACCGTTATTACCCTGGAAGCTGAACATCGACTCAGTTGCCAATAAGATGAAGCACTACACTAGACTGATTTTTTAACCGCCGATGAACGCGGATACCCGCAGGTAGAAGCGACAATAAAAAGCCTGTCATTGCGAACGCTTTTGCGAGGAATCTTACCCACAGTAGCGCTACTAACATCGACGTTGATACCGCAGGCGGTAGGAAATTTTTTTGATAAGCCCTAATATCGACGGGCGTCTCAAAGCCTATTTGCCCAAAGGCGCCCGCCAATAGGCGAGTTTATAAATTAAATTTTCTGTGTAACAAATGGTGTTTTACGACTTCGCCAACACCGCCAATGTAATCCGCGAAATGCACACGAGTTTATCGGCCTCATCGGTGATACGAATCTCCCAAATTTGTGTGGATTTGCCGATGTGAAGCGGACGTGCGATGCCCACCACGTGTCCAGTGCGCACCGCGCGAATATGGTTGGCGTTAATTTCTAGCCCGACCACATTGTAAAGATTCGGGTCTACGCACAAATAGGCGCCCATGCTGCCGAGCGACTCGGCAAGTGCCACCGACGCGCCGCCATGCAGAATGCCAAATGGCTGGTGGGTGCGATGATCGACTGGCATGGTGGCGGTCAAAAAATCATCGCCAATAGCGGTGATGACAATGCTTAAATGCGTGACCATGGTGGGCATCGGGCGATTGAGTAAATCAAGAGTAGGGCGTTGGTGAAACCAGATGGGTGTGGTCATTTTTAGATTGAAAATTAAATGTTCAAATTCGTTGTAGCGGCGCTGTTAATACGGTTAATGCGAATGATTGTTCGCGGTGTTTTCAGATGTTTCAGTCGCCAGCTCTGCGCCTGCAAGTTTTAGCACTTTAATGCCAGCGTGAATCGCAAGTCCAGCCATCAATAACGCCACCGCGATATCCGCCGCACCATGCCCCGTCAGCCAGACCACAATGGCGGCCATAATCACCGCCAAGTTGCTAATCGCATCATTGCGGGTACAAAGCCAAACGGATTGCCTATTCGCGTCGCCTTCACGGTATCGATAAAGCAATATTGCCACGCCGACATTTGCCATGAGCGCCAGTACGGCCACAGCACCCATGACTTCTGCCTCAGGAACAACGCCAGAATAGGCCAGCCAGATTGCTTTGCCGAGCACAAATAGCCCAAACACCAGCATACACGTGCCTTTTACTATTGCAGTGCGTGAATGCCACACAGTTGCCATCGTCAACGCCCACAGACTAAGGCCGTAATTGGCCGCATCACCCGCAAAATCAATCGCGTCCGCAAGTAGCGAGGCCGAGCCTGCGCTTAAGCCAGCTGATAGCTCGATGACAAACATTACGGCGTTCACCACCAACGCAATCCAGAGCACTCTACGGTAACGTGGGTCGTTGGCGGGCGCTTCCCAAGCGTGGTTGTGGCAATCAGCTGACATATAGGCGTTCGATTATTTTAAGGTCCAACTCACGCTTGCACTCTTGCCGGCGCTTTTAATTGTTGCCACGATTTTTACGCCCTTAGTCACATTAAACATACCTTTGGCAATGAGCATGTTGTCACCCGCGAAGCTCAGTGGTATTTCCGTTTTATCTTTCCCAACGAGCATGGTTAATTTGCCCGAGGCGTCGTTGAGCGCTATTTTTTTGCCGTGATCAAATACGTAGATTGTAATTTGGTCAGACTTGGCGACGATCTCATATTGGATTTCATTGACTTCTTTCATGATGCCGCCGTGTTTAGGCTTCGAATCGCTGTGCGCCGATGCGGCAAATGAAAACAGTGCGATTGAAAGTGCAGCAAGGATGGTGGTTACGTGTTTCATGATGAATTACCTTTCCAAATAAGATTAAGAAAACGATACTTCGTTGCTGTTGCTACTGATGCCATCGGTGCCACTGATGGGTCAGCAACCAACGTTTCAACTGAATTTAGTTTCCGCATTATTTTCACTCATTAAAAGTTACATCGACTCGCCGCCTGCGGAGGCGGCCAATTTTTTGATACGTTCACCTCCAAACATCCACACCATCGTGGGCGTTAAAAATGAATCCAGCAAGGTGGCACTAATGAGTCCCCCAAAAATCACCACCGCGACGGGATGCAGAATTTCCGTCCCCGGCTTGTCGGCCTCAAACAGCAAGGGCGACAACGCAAGTGCGGCAACTAAGGCGGTCATCAAGACGGGAGAGAGTCGTTCTAGTGAGCCGCGCACTATCATTTCAATGCGCCATGTTTCATTTTCGTGAGCGATTAAATTTACATAATGGCTGACTTTTAAAATGCCATTACGTATCGCAATGCCAGCCAGCGTAATGAAACCGATGAGTGCTGCCACCGACAGCGGCTGACCGGATAACCAAAGCCCGACCACCGCACCCACTAAGGCTAGCGGAATATTGGCCATGATAATGAGTGCCAAGCGGCTAGATTGATAGCGGCTAACCAAAATTAAAAAGATGAGAGCCAGTGAAATTACAGACAACACACCGATGGTACGCGAGGCCTCTTCTTGTGCTGCAAATTGTCCACCGAGCGTGATGAAATAGCCCTGCGGTAACGTGACCTCATTGGTAACACGGCGAATGTCTTCAACCACTTCCGACAATGCGCGACCTTCGGCGTTAGCCGAGAGCACAATGCGTCGTCGGCCATCATCACGCGATATTTGGTTGGGGCCATCTGACTCAACTATCTCCGCTAATTGCGCTAACGCAACGCGGCCACGCGGGGTGTCAATGAGGGCAGATTTCAAGCCCTCAATGCTGCGCGCCGCGTCTGGCAGGCGCAGCATTAAATCAAAGCGCCGATTGCCCTCCACTATTTGGGTGATGCGTTCACCATCGATTAACATTTGCAGCTCGCGGGTGAGTAGTGCAGGCGAAATACCATAGGCGAATGCCTTTTGATAATCCACGCGAATGTTGATTTGAGGGGTCAACACTTGCTTCTCAATTTCTAAATCTGCCAAGCCGGGAATGATGGCTAACTTCGTCCGTAGCGCATCAGCTTGGCCGCGCAGCGTATCCAAGTTATCGCCGACAATTTTGATCGCAATTTGTGATCGCACACCAGACAACATGTGATCAATACGGTGTGAGATCGGCTGTCCAATCGAAATTGCGGCGGGTAGCGACGCTAAGCGCTCGCGCATGTCGGCGTAGATTGCATCCTGTGTGCGATTTGAGCGCCTCAAGTTAATGTCGAGTTCAGACACATGCACACCTTCGGCGTGCTCGTCTAATTCTGCGCGGCCTGAGCGGCGTCCAACATACATGACTTCCGGTACTTGTTTAAGCAGGCGTTCGGCTTGGCTGGCGATGCGTATTGTCTCCGCTAATGTGGTGCCGGGATTTAAGCGTAAGCCTATGACAGCTGTGCCTTCATTAAACGGCGGTAAAAATGTGGTGGGGAAAAACGGCACTGACACGCCCGCTAACACCACGCCGAGTGCGGCTATCCCCAACCATTTCGTTGGTTTGGTGAGCACCGCGCTAAGTGCGCGTTGATATCGAGTTTTTAACCAGCGCTGCACGGCAGTGTCACCGTGATCTAAATTTTTCATGCGCGGCAATAAATAATAGGCCATCACCGGCGTGAGCGTGATCGAGACCACCATTGAGGCCAGTAGCGAGACGATGTAGGCAACCGCTAACGGTATCATCAAGCGTCCTTCAATACCCGGCAAGAAGAATATCGGGATCAACACCAGCACCACGATAAACGTGGCATAGACAATAGCCGAACGTACCTCAAGGGTAGCGTTAGTGATTAGGCGGACAATAGAAATTTCATCGGCTGGCTCGCCTCTCGCGCGCGCTTCTTTCAGTCGTCTCAATACATTTTCAACGCCCACCACCGCGTCATCCACCAATTCACCAATCGCAATCGCCAAGCCGCCGAGTGTCATGGTGTTAATCGAAAAGCCAAAATATTCAAACACCAACACGGTGGCTAGTAATGACACCGGAATTGCGGTGAGCGAGATGACGGTGGCTTGCCAATTAAACAAAAATGCAAATAACACCAGCGCCACCACAATGCTCGCTAATACGAGTTTGCCTTTTAAGTTGCCGGTAGAGGCTTCGATAAAGCTCGCTTGCCGAAACGTCACACGCGGTTTTTCCATACCGGGTGGGAGCGATTTTTCTAGGCTTAACAGTGCCGCCTCGACTTGCTGGGTGAGTTTTACGGTGTCCGCCGTCGGCTGTTTTTGCACGCCGATGATGACGGCAGGTTCGCCGTCGAGCCCCGCATCGCCACGCTTTACTTTGGCCGCGAACGTAACAGTAGCGACCTGTGAGAGCGCAATCGGTAAATCGTTTTTTACCGCCACCGGCACGCGCTGCAAATCTTCAATATTTGCGCTGCGGCCAATATTGCGAATCAAATATTCACGCGCGTTAAGTTCTAAAAATCCCCCGCTAGTGTTAGCGGAGTAACCGCGCAATGCCGCCTCAAGCTGTTCTAGCGTTACCCCACGTAGCGCCATTCTTGCCGTATCTGGTTGCACTAAATATTGCCGCACTTCACCGCCAATCGGTATCACCTGTGCGACGCCGGGTATGTTGAGTAGGCGTGGGCGCAAGACAAAATCTGCATACTCACGTACTGCCATCGGCGATATTTCTGCACTGTTATTGCTGTCCGCATGTTTACTGATGGCGCTAATTGGTAAGGCAATCAGCATAATCTCGCCCATGATGGACGAGACCGGCCCCATCGTCGGGCTAATGTTTTCAGGCATTTGCTCGCGCACCAGTGAGAGCCGCTCAGCCACTAATTGACGCGCGCGGTATATGTCGGTATCCCAACCAAACGTAATGTAGACAAACGATAAACCCGCAGCAGATGACGAGCGCACCACTTCAACACCGGGCATGCCATTCATTGCGGTTTCCAGCGGCAAGGTGATGAGCTGCTCCACTTCTTCAGGCGCCATGCCGCCCGCCTCGGTCATGAGGGTGACGGTGGGTTTATTTAAGTCGGGGAATACATCAACCTCAAGTTTGGTTAAAGTCATCGCGCCCGCGATCATCATCACCACCGCAAGCGACAAAACGATTAGACGATTTTTTAGGCTTGCGCCTAAGATGGCTGAGAACATGTCAACGCACCTGATTGATGAGCGACGCGCCCTGAACGACAACGCGCTCATTGGCTTTTATTCCTTCAATCACCAGCACCCGCACGCCATCAAGTGGCGTGAATCGCACCACGCGCGGCACGTAGGTTTCAGCGTGATCCACCACCCAGGCAATATCTTGGTTAGATGGGTTTTTTACGATGGCTGACAACGGTATCGCGATGCCTTCGCGCTTTTGCTTGGTTTGTACCGAGACGCTAATGGATTGACCAATAGCAACAACACCAAACTGTCCATCGGGTGAGGACGTTGAGCCATTTTTGGCTGAAACCAGCCTAAACATAAGGGGTAACTGACCTTCGCGTAGGCTACGTGATGCGCCGATAAATTTGAGCGGCACTGATTTACCGTTGATGTTTATCGCCCCCGCCGCAATGTCAGCGGCCACGGCGGCATCAATTGCCATTGCCTCAACGGCGACCATATTTGGATCAGTAATTTCAAACAACACTTCACGGGCATCAACCACTTGGCCAGCGATGGCGTTGGGCGACACACTCGCTACCACGCCGCTTACTGGCGCGCTTAAGTGTTCGCGTGCATTCACGCTACCATTAACCGCGTTGGCGCGAAGTTGCAAGCTTTGCAGATTAATCGCGGCCTCATCAATTTCGCGTTTCGACACAGTGCCTTCGAGTTGTTGTAACCGTGCTAGGCGCTTTTCTGCCGTCGTTAAATTAGCGGCAATCTCGGCGGCACTGGCGCGTTGATTGGCCGCATCAAGTGCGCCCACCGCGGGCAGCACATAGGCCAAGATTTCACCGCGCGACACGCGCTGCCCTGGCACCGGCATACCGCGAGCTCCCGGCTGTAAGCGCCCCGCTTGGGTGGCTTGCACGCGCCCGCCGGTAGCCGGGTCAATGATGACCCGACCCGGTAATTCAAACGACAACGGTTCGGATGTTTTAGCCACTTTAATGGTGCGAATGGCTAGTTGGCGTTGCGAAGGCTTCGGTAAAAAAACGCTACCATCGGGTTCACGCTTGGGCGCATTACTGGACGCCACGGCGGGTGCGTCACCGTGATCATGGCCGGGACCTGCGATAACTAAATTGGAGGCGGTCAGTAATATTAAGGCGAGGGTGGAGGCGAGTAAAAATTTACGCATGATTGCTTCCCCAAGGGCGACGACGTGGGAGTGATTTTTTAACGAGCATGAATACGATGAGTAGCAATACCAAGCCACCCGCGACGATGCCAGCGTTTTTTAATGTCCAGATGCTGTGCGTGTGTTCGTCCACCTTCTCGGGCACAACTAAATTACCCGCCAGAATATCTATGTCGTCCCCGGCGGTGATGGTAAGTGTGATGGCGTAACTGCCTGGCTTAGCGAAGATGGTGGTGTCGGCGGTGTTGCCAATGGCCTCAATCGGAAATGCAAATTCACCGAGTTCTGGCTGGAATATGCCGGTTTTTTTAATGCCATTGACTTCCATTTCGACATTCGCTTTAGTGACTGGCTCGTTGGTGTCAAATCGATCAACGAAAACAGATAGGGCGTTCGTATTAAGGATGCCAACGACTTCAAATAAATCGGATGATGCCGTAAAGCGCGGCGAGGCTGCCCCCCGTTGCGCGGCGGGTGCATCACTACCGCTGCCGTGGCCGGGTCCGGCAATGACACTCGCGTTCATAAAGGTGACTGCTGCAAGTAGGGTGAATAATTTGATCATGCTCATCATGGTAATTGGCCTAAGGTTTGATTCAAATTGGAGACGGCGCGCTCATACTCGATTTTGATTCGCTCAGCGACACGCTCGGCTTCATATTGATCCGCATCCGCGCGCAGTTTGGTGGGCAGGTCAGCCTCGCCTAAGCGAAATGATTTGTCGATTAACGACGCGATATCACCAGCAAGTTTCGCGCGGCGTTGTGCAGTGGCAACGAGGGCGTATAGACGCGGCAAGGCGGCGTCTGCGGCGGTGTAGTCGCTATCGAGTTGAAGTGCTAATAGCGGCAGCACGGCCTCGGCTTCGATACGTTCGGCTGCCGCTTCGGTAATACGCGGCTGGTTGCGCGACGCGGTGGCAAACGGTATGCGAATACCAATACGCGCGCTCGAGGTTGTGCTTGATTGCCCCACTTCCGCAATAGCTGATCGTTCACGGGTGGTGGTAAGGGTTAATTCATACGGCTCACGCGTGACACGATTAGCCATATCCGCCTTTGCCTTGGCGCGCGCGATCACGCTAACTTGTGCAAGGTAGGCGGGGTGCGTCTTGCGTGAGAATGATTTTTTGCTCGGCGTCTCCGCCACCGCCGCCCCTAACACCAAGCCGGTTAATTGTGTAAATTGCCGCACCGCTTGGCGAAATTTAAAGTCCGCCTCGATACGGGCGATGAAGGCTAAATCTTTATCGGCTTCTGCGCGGTTTTCATTTACTTTCGCCATTTCACCGGCAACAACACGTCGTGAAATATCCTCGGCGAATTTAATCGCCTGTGCGGATTTTGTTTGCGCGAGCTTATGTTCAATATCGGCTAACACCGTCGCCCAATAAGCCTCACGCACTTGCCCTGCAAGGAGCAATTTGGCGTGGATGAGCGCCGTTTGTTGCTCGTCTGCCGCCGCAACTGCAAACGACTCGTCAGCGCGCCGGCTTCCCCACGGACGAAGGGGAAGCGCTAATTCGATCTCATCTTCGCGTGCGCCGCGATTGCTGTTGAGTCGATCAGTGCGTTGCCCAACGGCGATAGAGGGCGGCTCCGCAAATAAGCGCTGCGCGGCATCATTTTTTGCTTGAAATTCTGCGCTGCGTGCCGCCGCAGATTGACCCTGCGGGCTACGAACCCACGCCGCCTCGACGGCATCTTTGACGGACTGCGCTGCGGCTTGATTTGACGCCAGTAATGAAAGTGCTAACAGCGAGCAAGCGCAAAACGCCTTTAATACAAATGAAATCAACGGTTGTTGATTAAAAACCATAGCATCCCCACACATCGTAAGATTGATGTGCTGCACGCGAAAATATGACGATGCCTAAAGTGGTAAATAAAGAGGTAAAACCAGGCAAAAAAATCGCGTAACAGCGCCTAAAACAAATTAAAAATTAACTAGGCAGCTAACGCTAAGGGAACAGGCTCAGGAACAGCACTCACCACAGTAGGCGGCTGATTGACGATAGCGCTAGGAAAGCGGATCGCTTGCGGAAAATAATAATTAGTGTTATCGCTCGTGAGCGAATTCACAGCGCCCAAATGACAAGCCGCGCAATGTGTATCGGTGTGAGCTACATTGGTATCGGTGTCGTGGTCTGTGTCGTCGTCACTATCGTGGTTCGTATGAGCCGCACTGTCTAACACTACTGACTCGCTATCAGCATGGTGCACAGCCATCGTAGCGTCAAGCTGCGTACGATGCGGGCAAAGTGTGGCCGCAATGGATTGCAGTGGAAGCCACGCAATAAGCAAAATGATGAGGAGTCGAAACATGGCAAGTAGAGTAACACAAGACTTTATTAGTTCAATTGTGTGGTCTAAAACCGTTGTTCGCGACAGCGTTGTGTCTGGTGCGTAAAGTCAATTTCGCGCAATCGCAAGTTGGCACATCTGCAAGTCGGCGCGCACAGCGCGCCGTACTTCAATGAATATCGTTATAAGTGTTTATCAGCTGCATTAAGTCGGTAGCACGCGGGCTTCTGAACGCCTCATCGCGCCGGGTGTGACTACTATTCCTGCCAGCAACAGCAATAGCCCCGCCCACGCGAACAGCCATAACAATGCGGCCGGTATCACGGGCGCAGCGCGTAGCGCAGGGGCTATCGCAGACCGCGGCACTTCATCGTGATCCGTAAAACCAAATCCCGGCAGGCAGGTAGTGGAAGGATGTTTACAAGGGTTCGCTTCCTCGGCCAGTGCGGCTTGCTGCAATCGCGCTTGGAAAAACGCGCGAAGTTGTAATTGATATTGGCGCACTTCGCTCAAAAATAGATCATGACGTGCGGCATCGTTGCCCGCAATTTGCGCGTACGCCGAATGGGTGACGGTGACGGGGCTAAGCCATTGCAAGCTAGATAGCAGGTGCGATTGTTTGGAGCGCGCGGTTGCAAATTCCGCATCTGCATCGGCAATGGACGTTTCTAACGCTGCCGCGCGGGCGAGCCTGACGACGGGCGTAGCCACTTTATCGAGCGGTGTCGTGAGTGGACGCCACTCGGGGTGCTGGTCATAAAAACGCTCGATCAGCTTCACACGATCCGCGTTCGTTTTATCCACCGCTTCTCGCATTTTTAATAAATACATTTCGCGTGATGGCATGGGCGATATACCGGCGACGGTGGCGGCGAGTAGTTGCGGCAATACGAGTGCCACGACAACCCACGCGCCAAAACTCGCAAATGCAGCGTTGGCGCGTGTCTTGCAAACCGCGCAAATGAGCCCTGCAACACTTGCCCAAAATAAACTGAGCACTACCGTCACGCCCGCCCATTGCAGTAACGCACCGACGCCCGATGCGTCGCGAGGCACGACGCCGAAGGTGAGGATGGGGATGGTGACGAGCACAATAAAGATGGCAGTGGCGGCAGACACGCGGCCAACTAGTTGCGCCATGAGCACGCTCACCGTCTTTACTCCTTGCAAGCGCAATAGATCAAGCCTCTTCGTCTCACGATCATTGGTGAGTACGCTAATGGCAAGTGACAACAGCACCAGTGGCCATAAATAAAGCACCACGAACATTAAATCAAAACGGCCGACTTGAAGCCGTTTGGGGTGCTCTATCTCGTTAGAAAATCGCACGCTATCCATCGACTCCGCACGCACCCGCACATAGACAGGTAGGATGTCAGATTGACCAATTGAAAGAGCTGCACCAGCGGCAACTGGCTTGGCGGCAAACGCAATATGCTCACGAAACGCATAGCCACGAATATCAGCCACATTACGAAACGAGCGTGCTGCTTTGGCTTCCTCAGTCTCCGGGTTGGCAAAAAAACCTGTGGCATATTGTTTAGCCGCCGCTCGCGCGGTGTCCGCTTGGGTAAGTGCACTGGCAGCAGCGACGCTGGCTTCGCGTGTGAAGCTGCTGCCTTGCCACACGCCAAACCATGCCATCACTACCACAACACCGAGCATTAGCCACGTGCCGCGCTCACGTAGCTGCGTGATGAGATCAAACCGAATGAGTATTAACCAATGCTTCATACCCACGCCTCACGCGCGAGGCGATTGCAGCGCCAGTAAAGTGCCAGCATGGCGACGAGTAATAAAACGATTAGCTGCGCAACATTATTTAGCCCTGTCATGGTTTGTAAAGGCGGAAATTGGTAATTAAACGGCGGAATGGAACGCCATAGTGCCTCATCGCCATCAACCCTTTTACCATCACGGTCTGGGTTGGCGGTGATGAAATCATTCAGATTGGTTTGTATTACGCGACGGTGGGTTTCTGCATCTTGAATAAATCGCAAATGATGCGCGGTGTCTGATGCTGCCGCCGCACTGGCAGCACTACCCACAGCAATTGCCGGTGAGACCCAACCAAAATTCGACATCATGCGCGATTGTTTGCTAAAGCCGGCCAATAACTCGCCGTAAAATTGGTCAAAAATTTTGTCCCCTCGCGCTTCACCCCGCGCCATGTTGATGCCATTCCAATTCACGGGTAAATCTTTTATGTCGGTCACGCCGTATTGCGCCAAGATGGCCGCTTTTTGCTTTGCATCTTCCACCGGATCATGCGGCTCGCCAAGGGTGCGCTCTAGGTTTTCGCGAAACGATTGTGCGCTGGGAAGTTGATAGGCGACTTCCGCGAGCTCCACCGCCGCGCGTGGCAACACCAGCGTCCACGTGACCCAGATGGCAACCAAGATAGCCAGCGCCAAACGCGTGGTCTTCGCCCAAGCTGAAATGGCGGCAATGGTGAGTGCCCAGATCGCTAAATAGAGCGTGTAGCTGGCGGTGAATACCCCCAGCCGTAGCGCGCCATCGGTAAACGGATTTGCCGTTTGAGACAGCATCAGCACAATGGCGACGGCAATCGCCGCTGGCAGCGCGATGATGACACCGGCTAAAAATAAGGTAGTGGCTCGCGCAGCACCGATGGCGGCAAGCGGGGCGGCAGTCATGCGAAGTGAGCGCAACGTGCCGCGCTCACGCTCAGCGGCAAATAAACCAAAGCCTAAAAATATCATCGCCAATGGTGCTAATACCTGCAATACAAATGCAGGCGTTAGTGGCATTTGGCGCGCGGCACCGAGTTGATCGTTGGCTGGGCGATAGGCGAATTCATTTTGTTTATGCGCTTCTAACCATACCGTTGAGCCCACATAGCGCTCAATGCCAGGCTCAATAGCGGCCAATACTGTGACCGGCTTAAACACATAGATGCCGTAGTGCGCAGCCGAGTGCGCATTCTTTTTACCTTGCCCCGCCCAGCGTTTTTCCTCCACCTGCTTTGCTACCGCACGATCCGCCATGGTATCGCGCACTTCATTTGCCGTAAATATTGCGGATAAGATTGCGAGCAGTAGCCCGAGACTTACTACTAATTTCACACGCCAATCGCGCGCGCGTTCGATCCAATCGGCATGAAATGCGCCGCGATAGGCCGACCACCAGCGGCTGCTGTTGGAAATCTTACTGGCTGAATTTTGCCAAGGTGGTAAGGTAGTGTCGTTCGAGTTCGCCTGCATCTAGAGCCTCCTTTTTCCATTCACCAACTAATTTACCGTCCACCAACATGCCACAGGTGTCGGCGATTTCTTGCGC
>Ga0105049_10001100_pt1 | contig 31541 bp, 20 predicted proteins | sample MAT06_FD_78087 | JGI IMG/M metagenome (GOLD analysis project Ga0105049, IMG submission 78087) | Freshwater microbial communities from Lake Fryxell liftoff mats and glacier meltwater in Antarctica - MAT-06 | ecosystem: Environmental > Aquatic > Freshwater > Ice > Liftoff microbial mat | place... | reverse complement strand
TTAGGAATATATGAAGAAATTGGTACAGATATTGATTTATCACGAAGCTATATTTTACGAGCAGATATTTTACGTGAGTTGAAAAAACCAGTAGAATCCTTAGTAGATTTGAATAAAGCCTTAGAAATTTCTATTCGGCAAAACGATCCTATTATAGAAGGTTCTATTATGCGTTCAATAGCGTTGGTGTTTATGAACGATTTGAAAAAATATGATTCAGCATTAAGATATATTCAACGAGTTTATGAAATATTTTCTGATACTGAGTTTAAAGAATACTGGATTCAAGCTCATTTTTTGTTTGCTCTATATTACAAAAATTGTAATGATACTAAAAAATCATTATCATATATAAATAAAGTTCTTGAAGACCCCGTTATAGACCAATGGGTTGCATACAAGGTTGAATTTCTTCAATTGTTATTAGAACTCAATAATTTTACTGATGAAAACCAACGAACTCAGATTGAAATTAAAATTATCGATACTAAAAAACTTTAAACCAAATGGCATAATGTATTTGATATTTTCTTAAATAATCAATAACTGTAATTTTTCAAACTATTTACCTTTTTTTATGGCTTCACTTCTTACACCTGCATCGGTTGTCTTGTTTTTAACATTTTTTACATTATTAGAGTCGTTTGCAACAGTGCCAAAATGGGTAAGAAACCCATCAATATCACACGATGGTTCAATAATTGCCTTTTGTTACAAAGGCGATATATTTGTTGCTCAAAGATTAAACACACTCACAACTACAAAACAGATTACTTCACATACTGCAGATGACATTTCGCCAGTTTTTTCTCGAGACGGTAAATCTATTGTATTTGCTTCTAATAGATATGGTAATTTCGATATTTATGTTGTTTCAGTTGAAGGTGGAAATCCTAAACGATTAACCTTTCATTCTTCGAATGAATATCCAACCGATATTACTGCCGATGGGGCTACAGTCTTGTTTACATCTTCTCAACAAGATACAAAAGAATCTATTTTATTTCCTTCTGGTTCATTATCTGAACTTTATTCTGTTCCTATTTCTGGTGGAAGAACTTCTTTAGTTTTAACTACCCCTACTGAAGCCTGTAAAGTTAATACAGCGGGGAACTTTTGGCTTTATCAGAATAGAAAAGGGTATGAAAACGAATGGAGAAAACACCATAATTCTTCAATAGTTCGAGAAATATTTTCGTATTCACCAACTTCAAAAAAGCACACTAAATTAGTAGAAACTAAGGTTGAACAACGCGACCCATCTTTTTACAGTCATATTGGTAAAAATTATTTTTCATTTCTTTCTGAAGCTGATGGAACTTTTAACATTTGGACTGGTTTGCTTTCTGAAAATGGTTCCTTGCAAGGTGAAATAGCTCAAAGAACATTTTACAAAAATCATCCCGTTAGGAATTTGTCAGTTTCTGATGCTGGAGTTGCTATCTACTCTTGGGATGGTGAATTATACACAGTAGATTTAGGGAAAGCTGAAGAAAAACCGGTAAAAGTTCAACTTGAAATCAATGTCGATTCTAAAGAAAATGTACAATTGTATAAAATGTATTCCAATGGTGCTTCTGAATTTGAAATATCACCAACTGAAAAAGAAGCCGCATTCATTGTTCGTGGAGATATTTTTGTAGTTTCTTTAGAACATAAAACTACAAAACGAATTACAAATACCCCTGAACAAGAACGCAATGTTTCGTTTTCACCAGATGGACGGAAACTGTTGTATTCCTCTGAACGTAACAGTTCTTGGGATATTTATACTACCACAATTGTAGATACTTCCGATAAATTCTTTTACGCTGCAAGTATTCTGAATGAAGAAGTTATACTTAACAGCCCGAAGGAAGAATTTCAGCCTTTGTTCTCCCCTGACGGAAAATTCATAGCCTATTTAGAAGAACGAGTAAAAATTAAGCTATACAATGTAGCGACAAAATCTATTGAAATGATATTAGATAGTACGCACAACTATTCGTATTCCGATGGAGATCAGTATTTTTCTTGGTCTCCGGATAGTAAATGGTTAGCAATGGAATATATTGATAAAAAAAGATGGGTTGGTGAAGTTGGTTTGGTCAATATTGAAACGAAACAAGTACATAACATTTCTCAAAGTGGATACAATGATTTTGCTCCTCGTTTTATGGGGAATGGGTCTATTTTCGTTTGGTTTTCTGACCGAAACGGTATGCGTTCTCACGGTTCTTGGGGGTCGCAATCGGATGCGTATGCTATTTTCTTAACAGATAAATCTTGGGAACAATATCAACTTTCCGAAGATGAGTATGAATTACGCAAAGATGAGTTTGATAGTAAAGATAAAAACGATGACGATGATTCCGAAGATTGGAAACAAAAGATGAAACGTAAAAAAGAACTTATTAAGAAGAAAAAATTTGTCAATTTAGTTCCAAATTTTGAGAATATTGACCAACGATTTGCACGATTAACCCAATTTTCCTCTTATTTGGGCGATGCAGTTTTGACAGATAATGCGGAAAAAATGTTTTATCTTGCCAAATTTGAAGAAGGGTACGATCTTTGGGTTTCAAACTTTAAAAAGGGAGAAAACAAATTACTTGCAAAGTTAAAAACTACTGGAGGTTCGTTGAAATTATCTTCGGATAATAAAACTATTTTTGTTTTGGCAAATGGTCAAATTCAATCGGTAAATGTTGAAAATGGAACTACAAAACAACATTCTTTTAAAGCAGAAGTACATTTGAAACCTGCGAAGGAACGTGAATATATTTTCGATCATGTTTGGCGACAAACGTTGAAAAAATTCTACCTTGCTTCTATGCACGGAGTAGATTGGAGTTTTTACAAAAAGGAATATCAAAAATTTCTTCCAGATGTTGTTACGACATACGATTTTTCAATTCTCCTTTCTGAAATGTTAGGTGAATTAAATGCGTCGCATACTGGGTGTAACTATCGCCCTTCTTCAGACCCTGAAATAAGTGATGTAACAGCATCGTTAGGGTGCTTTTATGATGAAAAACACACTGGTGATGGCTATAAAATTTCGGAAGTTGTAAATGGTTCTCCTTTTGATATTTATTCTAAAGAAGTTAAAGCAGGCGACATTATAACCCATATAGATGGTGAATTACTGTCGGCTAATATTGACATTGCTTCGTTGTTAAATAAAAAGACAGGAAAAAGAACAACAATTTCCTACTCGCAAAAAGGAACAAAAAAACAAGCAACTATTCAGCCTATTTCCTTAGGAGAGTTTTCGCAATTGTTATACCAACGTTGGATACGTAATTGTGAAAAAACAACATTAGCACTATCGAACAATACCGTTGGATATGTTCATGTCCGTGGTATGAACGATGGTTCATTCCGGGAAACATTTGAACGTGCCTTAGGTCGCCATGCGGACAAACAATCCTTAATTGTGGATACTCGGTTTAATGGTGGTGGGTGGTTACACGATGATTTGGCAACGTTCTTATCTGGTAAGCAATACGTTACATTAGTTCCACGTGGTCAGCAAATTGGTTCGGAGCCTCAAAACAAATGGCAAAGAAAATCTGTTGTGTTAATGTCGGAAAGTAATTATTCCGATGCACATTTTTTCCCGTATACCTATAAAGCCTTAGGAATTGGAACTTTAATTGGAATGCCTGTTCCCGGTACAGCAACCGCTGTTTGGTGGGAAACCTTGCAAAACCCTGAACTTGTGTTTGGTATTCCACAAATTGGAGTTGTTGGTACAGATGGAAAGTATTTAGAAAATCAAGAATTAGTACCTGATATTGAAGTTCAAATTAGTCCTGAACATGCAGCCGCAGGAAAAGATACTCAACTAGAACGAGCTATTGAAGAATTATTGAAAAAGTAAAAGTAGTTACTTAATTGGGTTTTTCCATTGAACATCTTCTACATTGTTTTTTAAATTTACGTATCGAGCAACGGTAAAAAGATAATCGGAAAGCCTGTTTAAAAACGGTATAACTAAAATCCCAATATCTTCTTGTTCCGAAAGAAAAACAGCTAAACGCTCTGCACGTCGGCAAACTGTTCTTGCAAAGTGTAAATAGGCTGCTGCTTTAGTTCCACCGGGTAAAATGAAATTTTTCAGTGGTTCAAGTTCTGTATCATATTGGTCGATATATTGTTCTAACCATAGAATATGCGACAATTCGATTCGAGGGATAGCATACGTTGGTGGTGGTTCTATAGGCGTCGCTAAATCGGCACCAACGGTAAATAACAATGAAGACAATTCTAAGAGTGTTCCCCTTACTGAAGAAGGAATTTGTTCTTCTGCAAGTGCTAAACCTATGCTTGAGTTTAACTCGTCTACGGTACCGTATGTTTCTATTCGGAGTGAATGTTTCGAAACTCTCGTACCCCCGAAAAGTGATGTTTTTCCTTCATCACCAGTTTTTGTATATATCTTAAATGCCATCGTTTATACCTTTTATATTATAATGGAATATAGACGTTCGAAAGGTAAAGAAAATATAAACACGAAATATTTTGTATATTTGTACATTGTATGTAATATATATCAATTTCTATAATCTTTAAAGGAGCATTGCTCATGAAATTTCAAAAACGAATTCTTGCTAGTTTAGTATTAGCAAGTGCAGTATTCTTCGTAAGTTGCGAGGAAAACTCTGTTATCGATCCAAACCCAACTGGTGCAACTCCAATGGCACCAACGGGTGTACAAGTTTCAACAAGAAGCGAAACTTCAATTGCTGTTCGTTGGACAAAAGCAACTGGTGATACTGTTGTTGCAACTGGTTATGAAGTAATTGCTCAAGCTGGTGCTGCTACTCCCATTACTAAAACAACTACTGTTGCTGCTGCTTCAGGGTATGTATTTACTGGTTTAACTGAAGGCGTTGTATACGATTTTACAGTAAAAGCCTTATCAGGAACGAGAACTTCTGCTGCATCAGCGAAAGTATCATGGGCACCTGCTAAAAGAACTACTATGTCAGCTAGAATGTATGTTTCTTCTTCTTCATTAGGTAGTGGTTTGAATTTAGCAACTGGTCAAAGTTTAACTATTGCTGATGGTGACAAATGGGATATTTGTTTAGATGATAAAAATAACAATCTCCTTGTAGGATCTCCTGGAGTTTCAGGATACGTTAACAATAGTTTCCAATTCCCTAATGGTAAAGATGCTAAAATTGTACGTATACGTAACGTTACAAAACGTGCAACTTCTTTAAATGACATTTGGGAAACTGCAAGTTTAGGCGACGGTTCAAGTACTTCTACTTTTAAAGAACAATTGTTTGACCTTGCTACTATTGCTGCTTCTGATGGTGGATTAGGATTCGTAGTTGCAACATTTACAATTCCTACTATTGCAAACTATGCAAAAGTATTAGTTAAATCAGATAGTGCTAATTTTGTAAAAGGAACTGGTTCTGGAAGATACATCGAAGTTGAAGTATCGTACCAATCAGCAGCAAACACTCCGTATGCCCTTACAAAACTTATGAATGTTGGTGGAGAACGCACTACTTCAAATACTATCCGTACTGCAAAAGACTAAGAATCTTCATTCGTGAAAGAATGTTAGTACATAATAAAAAAGGCGACCAATGGTCGCCTTTTTTATTAGAATAAATCAAAAGTAGAATTATCTACCTTGTCTTTTTTGTACTGATTCTGGTTCAGCTGGTTTAGCTGTTGCATCTCCGCCGCGACCTTCACGTTTTTGAACAGTTCCAGGGTTAACACCGTCACCACTTGTTTTTGTCGATTCAGAAGCCTTAGCAGTAGCTTTTTTCAAATTAGATTTAGCATTTGTTACTACATTTGCTTTTGCAATTGAATCAGCTAATTCAGCAGATTTTGCAATTGAATCTAAAATTGCAACGGAATCACCCTTTGAAAGTACTTGTTCAACAGGTGCAGGAAGAGGTACCGGCATAGTAGCAGGTTCTTCTGCCTTTTTTTGGCAAGAAACAGAAAGTACAGCAACACCAATTCCAAGAAGGAATGTTTTTGTAAGGAATGAAAATTTCATGGAAAATAACCTAGAAATTAATGATAAAATGGAAAATATAATTTATTTTACTAATTGAGAAATGACTTTAAATTGTTCAGTACCCGCTATACGTAATAGTTCAAACAATATTGATTCTTTTGATGTAATTATTGCACCTTCAGTACGAAGTCGTTCTATTGCTATTGAATGGTCGTATTCCGAACGAGATCCGACACAATCTGCAGGAATTACGGGAGTAAACCCTCGTTCTAACAAATCAAGTGCTGTTTGAAGTATACACACATGGGTTTCAATACCGCATAAAATAACACGTTTTTTACTGGTATCTCGAAGAATTCGAATATTCGCATCGGCTCCTAAAACGGAAAAACAAATTTTTTCAGTTGGAATATATTCGTCTCCCATTGTAGTACGAATAGATTCAATTGTAGAACCTAATCCTTTAGTGTATTGTTCAAAGACAAATGTTTGGACTTCAAGAGCTTGTAGCCCTTTGAGTAATGTATTTACATTCGATTCTAATTTTGAATTGTTAAGAATATGTGGAAATAAACGTTCTTGAATATCAACAACGAAGGCTATTGTATTGGTACAGGAAATGAGCATTTACAAATTTAGGGTTGATTTTACTAAATAGAGTCACTTAAGATTTACTAATTATACTGCCAAAATACAACGTTTCTCGTTAAATTCAAAATTTCCACTATATTTGAAATTAAATCTTTACTTTCATCTTACATCTTTTTTATGAAATGTACTACAATCCTGTTCGTAATTCTTTCGGTATTCGTTAGTTTCACTACTAATTATGCTATCGGTACAGATACAAATTACACTGTTAAATCATTTAAATACACCTTACCTGCAGAAGTAAAAAATGGTCTTGGTGTTACTTGGAATGTTCCCCAGCTTTTTAAGCATAAACTGGTTGTACCAAAACAAAAAAATAGTAAGGTTGATAAAATTAGCTCTATAAATCTTTTTATCTTAAAAGAAACTATATTACTGATAACAAATTTTGAAGCACAAGAAAAGATGAAAAAATCAATAGAAAAGTTTACACTTGAACAATGCGATTCAACTCTTTCAATGTTTGCATTATTCATTAATCAATCTATTGCGAAAATCTCTAAGGATTCCTTAGTTGATAAAGGTGGTTCCAATATGGATTATGAAGTGATGTATAAAAACAAGTGGCTATTTTCTGTAAACCAATTTTACACGCCATCCGATAAAGACTTTAGCACCTATTTTACAACTTTTGCATCGTATAGCATTGAAACAGGTGAAAATTTAGATATAGCAACGATGGTTGATGAGAAAAAAACGTATTATATAGTGGAAGCTATTTCATCAACCGTAAGCGATGTTTCAAGGAACCAAACATCGTGGCAGAACTATGCAGAATCCTTACGCGATATTTATGGTTACTGTAAATCACAAACGAAAAACCAAAAAGAACTATCCAAAATGTTTTGGAATGAAGTTCGATTAGATCATTTTTTTACACCAACACATCTTGTTGTATGGACTCCCTTGATGGATGCAAATTCTATTTTAGAATCTGATGTATTAGAAGTTCCATTATATTTGTTTTCAAAAGCATTAAAACCAAAATATCAGAAAATGTTTTCAAAATAGTAAATAAAAAACGCTTATCGAGAATATCAATAAGCGTTTTGTATTTTGCACAAGGTTAAACGACGTTAGGATTGTTGTTCCCACCATGTTAAATCTATTGAATCTTCTCCACCATCCACACCAAGAACTGTTCCATTAATCCAAGCAGCTTCTTTTTGAGAAAGAAGTACCAAAACATTTGCAACATCTTCAGGTGTAGTTAATTTATGGAATGGATTACGATTGTAGGCATTTGCCATTAACTTGTCATTTCCCGGAATTTTACGGAGTGCAGGGGTATCGGTTACACCGGCGCGAATAGTATTGCAGGTAATATTGTAAGGAGCAAGCTCTAAAGCTAGTTGACGTGTGTATGATTCTAAGGCTGCTTTAGCTGCAGAAACAGCGCCATAGGTTGGTATTGCACGTTGTGAACCAGAACTTGTTAACGAAGCAACTCTACCACCATTAGAAAACAAACCACTACTAACTAAATCCTGTGTCCAATAAACTAGAGAATTTGCCATTACATCCATCGTCATCTCTAAACTTTTTTGGCTAATGGAATCAGTTGATTTTTCGCTAATGAATGGTTTAAGAGTTCCAAAAGCTAACGAATGCAGCATAAACCAAACAGATCCACCATTTGAAGCACATTTGTCTTTAATCGCTTCAACAACAGAAGCTCTATTTCTAGAATCGGCAGCGTTAACATTGAAAAAATCTGCAGTAACTCCGAAACTTGTAATTTCAGCTTTCAGTTCTTCAACTCCAGCTAATCCTGCGGCTCTATCGAGATGGACTCCAATTATGTTATATCCTTTTGCAGCAAAAGCCAAACAAGAAGCTTTCCCAAATCCACTTGATGCTCCTAAAATTACAGCATATATCGGTGCAATCATAGTTTTCCTTTATGGTATAATGTAATATTTTCACTTTATATAATACAAAAATACAATCTTTCTATGGTAATATCAAAAATAAACTAATTCTTTACCCAAACCACACGTATTTGAATTTCAATAAATTCATTGCGTTCATAGGATTATCTTTCACATACGGTTGTAAAAGGCGGTAGTGCATTTCGTAAAAGATTATTATCGAAGGGACATCTTCAGTGGCAATTTGTTCTGCTTGGCGGTAAAGTGAATATTGTAAGGTTGCATCAGTTGTCTGAACTGCTTGTTGTAATAATTTATTTACCGTTGGGTTGTTATAACGTGTATTGTTAGGATACGAAGGCTGTGTTGTATCGCTCGGAACAGTAGTTCCATCCCATAACATAATGTAGTTTTCAGGGTCTGGGTAATCGCCATACCAACGTGATCCCCAAAACGGAAGTTTTCCCAAATCGGTAAACTGTAAAAATTCAGAAAACTGTATAATCTGTAAACGAACTTTTATGTTCAATGTTTCTGTGAGCATTTGTTGAACTGCTTCAGCAACTTGAACTAATTTCGGTTCTTGGTAAATGAATAACGTTATTTCTGGAAAATCTTTTCCGTTCGGAAACCCTGCTTTTGCTAAATTTTCTAAGGCTAATGTTGGGTTGTACGACATACCTTTTATTGAATCAATTGGGTAACCGGGAATGACAGGAGGAGTAATACCATTGTTGCCGGGTTTGTACGGAGAATTTCGTAACACATACCGAACTATTTTTTCTCGATCAATTGAATAGGCAAAGGCTCTACGAACATATACATTGTTGTAGGGGTATTTTTGCGTATTAAAATGAAACATCCACGTAAGCAAGGCAGGTTCTGCTTGAAGAACGACTGACTTGTAGGCTTTTGTTGTTTTTTTTCGAGAAGTATCCACTACATTATCGAAAAATTCTGTTGGAATAGTATAGGATTCTTCGAACGACCCTTTGATAAATTCAGAAAATTGAATTTTATCATCCTTTATGAATGAAAACTCAATTCCATCTAAGAACGGTAGTTTGTTTCCGAAACCATCTTTTTCCCAATACTGTTTGTTTTTCGTAAGTTTAATGTGTAAATCATCTTTCCATTCTTGAAAAACAAACGGACCTGAACCAACAGGGTTTCTAAAATAGTTGTCTTTGTATAATTCCACAGCTTCTTTTGGTAACACCATAGCAAAAGAGTTGCCTAACAACATTAACAATGGAGAATACGGTTGAATAAGTGTAATAGTAAAGGTAGAATCGTTGATAACTCTTAGTCCTTTTAACTCTGTGATCGGAGTTTTACTTCCTAACCGAGAATTATAATATTCCGTAGCTCCAACAACTTTATCCTTAAAAGCCCAAAAGTGTGCTGTTTTTGTCTTTGGATCACAAGATCTTGAGAGTGAATAGACAACATCGGAAGCAACTACATTGCGTCCTTTTCCATTTGGAAAACATTTGTTGTTGTGGAAAAAAGCATCTTTTCGTAAATGAAAAGTGTAGAGTAAACCATCGGAACTAACTTCCCAAGACGAAGCAAGTTCAGGTTTAATAACCATATTTGAATCGAATGTTAAAAGATGATCGTAAATCTGTGAAGAAATATCTGATGCCAATTTGCTTGTTATCAGAACGGGGTCTAAAGCGTTTGGGTTACCACGAACCATATTAACTCTATAGATGCCGCCATAATTTTTCCCCCCCTCTGCCGGTTGCAAACCAGCTAAGATATCTTGTTCCGAAGCAATATTATTACAAGAAGTTAAAGTGATTGCGAGAGTAATAATTACAAATAAATATGTATATTTGGGAAACATGTTCAAATTCTTCGTTTAAGTTTTAAAAAGCCAATTTACCTGAATCTGCACAAAAAATACAAATTTTTCCTCAGTAAGCTGAAAAAAACTTATGAATCCTTTCAAAACCTTTGTCGTTACACCGGTATTACCTTCGAGAATAGCAAGTTTAAAAGAACTCGCTTTTAACTATTGGTGGACTTGGCAAACAGATGCAAAAGACCTTTTCAAACAAATAGATAAAAAACTTTGGGAAGAGGTAAACCATAATCCGGTTGCATTAATAAATAGACTTTCTCAAACACAACTTACCGAACTTTCTGAAAAAGAATCGTTCATTAGTTATTTAGATTATGTGTATCATAGATTCTTGTCGTATGTTAACGATTCTACCTATCATTCTACTGATCATTCTGAAAGCAAAGATACTATTGCATATTTTTCATTAGAATTTGGAATAAGTGAAAGTTTTCCAATATATTCTGGTGGATTAGGGATTCTAGCAGGAGACCATATGAAATCAGCAAGCGATCTTGGATTGCCGTTAGTTGGTGTTGGGCTTTTGTATCAACAAGGGTATTTCCATCAATACTTATCTCAAAGTGGATATCAAAAAGAGCGATATACATTTAACGATTTCAATTCGATGCCGTTAGTTCTAATGAGAAATGAACAAGGGACACCAATTACTATTTCAGTTGATTTACCTACTGGTCAAACATTTGCCCAAATTTGGAGGGCACAAATAGGGAGAGTGCCTTTGTATTTGTTAGATACAAATATTGAAGGGAATTTACATAATCCAGATTTACGAGATATAACAGATCAGTTATATGGTGGTGACAGAGACCGCAGAATTCAACAAGAAATAATTTTAGGAATTGGTGGTATTCGTGCCTTAAAAGCAATAGGAGTTATTCCTTCGGTAGTGCACATAAATGAAGGTCATGCTGGATTTGCCTTAATGGAAAGAACAAGAAATATTATGTTGGATAAGAATATCCCATTCCAAGCAGCGAAGGAACTTTCTCGTTCTGGGTCTGTTTTTACAACACATACGCCAGTTCCAGCAGGGAATGAAGTATTTACTTTAGATATAATTCAACAGTATATGTCTTCTTACGCACAAGAATTAGGATTGTCAATGTATGAGTTTCTAGAAATGGGTAGAATTAATGCTCAGGACGATCAAGAAAAATTTTCTATGACAGTGTTAGGTCTAAAACTTTCTGCAAATCATAATGGAGTAAGTAAACTACATGGGGCTGTTGCTAGAACAATGTGGAAAGATATTTGGGCTGATTTTCCAGAAAAAGAAGTACCAATTGACTCTATAACAAATGGTATACATACCAAAACTTGGGTAAGTAAGGATTTTGCAGATTTATATGACCGGTACATAGGAACTAAATGGAGATTCGAAGCAGATAATCAATCTATTTGGGATTTAGTCGATACAATACCAGATGATGAGCTATGGAAAACAAAACAAAAAGTTCGTAACGATTTAGTGCTTTATGCACGTAATCATTTGTTAAAAAAACGTGGTTTGTATTTAGAGCAAGAAGAATTAAATAGAGCCAGTGAATATCTTGATGCAAATACATTAACAATTGGTTTTGCTCGAAGATTTGCAACGTATAAACGAGCTATGATGTTGTTCTCAGACATCGAAAGACTAACAAAATTGCTAACGAATAAATCACAACCACTTCAAATTGTCATTGCAGGAAAAGCTCATCCTCGAGACACACAAGGGAAAGAAGTGCTTCAGGAAATTATCCATAAAGTAAAAACGTTTAAGTTACAACGACATGTTGTTTTTTTAGAAGATTACGATATGGAAGTTGCATCGGTAATGTTAGCAGGATCAGATATTTGGCTCAATACACCAATACGACCATTAGAAGCAAGTGCTACATCAGGTATGAAGGCGGTCTTAAATGGTGGAATTCATATGTCTATTTTAGATGGTTGGTGGGACGAAGCCTACAATGGAACGAATGGTTTTGCAATTGGGAAAGGTGAAGAATATGCAACCTTCGATGAATCCTATGAAGCAGAAGCAGAAACATTGTATTCTATTTTAGAAGACTTTGTAGTGCCAATGTTCTACCGAAGAGAGGATTCACAAATATCGAAAAAGTGGATTCAGTATATGAAAAATTCTATCCGCACTAACTGTGGAGTATTTTCTACCCAAAGGATGGTACGGGAATATGCTGAAAAATATTATTACCCAGCAATGAACACATTTAAAAAGATGAATGGTACCTCCGAACAAATTGTAGCCTATAGAAATTGGAAAGAAAATATATGGGCAAATTGGCAGAATATTTCTATAAAAAGTTTAGAATTAACTGGAACTAAGGATGCATACGTTGGTAAAGAATTTGAAGCAACTACTACAATATATTTAAATGGATTAGCTCCAACAGACATTAAAGCTCAATTATTATTCGGATCGGTAAATGCAATGGGTAAGTTCGAAAATGCTTCCTATACTACCTTGCAATTAGTAGAATCGAATGAAGAAACAAAAATTTATATTTACAAAGGAACTGCTATTTGTAATGATTCAGGAATGCAAGGCTGCACTGTAAGAGTTGTTCCAAACCATGCATATTTGTCAAATCCTGCTGAAATGTATGTATGCACTTGGTCGAACAATATTAAAGGAACAAATGCACTTTCAGAATAGAATCAAGTAAAATTTATTCGTAAATACAAAAGCTCTTTGGAAACATATTTTCCAAAGAGCTTTTTGTTTATTAAAGGCTTACTCTTTGATTACGAATGAGCAATTGTCATCCAAGTATCTAAATAGTTGAAAGTTTGCTTTGCAGCCTCTACAATCTCATCGTGTTCATCAACGGTGCAACTTCTTTCTACTAACATTGCAAAGTTTTTCCAATTAGGACCTGTCATTTCACCATAAGGGAAATAGAATTGAGTCATATTTGAAACAACATCGCCAAGTTTCGATTTTAAATGACGTGTAATTACAGAACCACCTAAAGTAGAGCCTTCTAAAACATAAAGGATTCCTAATTTTTTTGCAGATGTTGCTGTACCTGGTAATAATTCACAAATTGGTAATACAGCTATTGATTCTTCAGTATGATTTCCTGTTGCAAGTAAATCTGCTTTCAAAAGAGGAAGTTTTTCACGAACAGAAACATTGAATTCTTCTAGCCAAGGTTCACTATCAGCGAACAACATTGGTTCAAGTGGAGCATAAAATCCCCAAAAAGCCTCTAATATTTTATGGTATTCAACTAATTGAATAGTGTCCGAAGTAACACGTTGCAGATATACATTTTTTTCAATTGCATCGTGCAAAGGGCGGGTTTCTTCTTTTAGTCGCTTCATTACCGAGATATGTTCTTGTACTTCCATTGTCTGATTTCTAAATTAGAATGTTTTAAAAAATATAAGAAAGGTTAAAATTTTGGGAAAAAACTGATACTGAATCGTGGAATTGCTAGAATAGTTTGAATGTCTAAACGAGCTTTTTGGTCAGGAACAGAAGCATAGCATTTATCTGTTAATAATGGATCTTTTGAAGTGAAATTCCTTATACCAGTCGGAAAATTCACTCTAAATTCAGCGGAAGGAACAATTACACCCCAAGGGATTACGATATTTCCCATTAGCCCAACATTGAGGATTGGTCCAATTCTGGTAATCGTTTCATTGTTCGAACCATAATGAGCTGAAGAAATAGAAATACCAGAACCAGCATAAAAGTTTATTCTTCCATATTGGTTGGGAATCAGTTTAAATGCTAAGTCAATATTAGTATATTCGTCTTTAATTTCAATTTTTTCAGCAGAATTAAACAAAGTTGAAACATGAGAAGAAGCATTATAACCAACTTCTAATTGAATCCATTCTAATGGGTAATACATTAATTGAATTCCGTACGTTGTTGCTGCTGAAAGTGAAACCCACTGACTTTTCCCTTGTGAACAACCATTCAAATATGTTAGATTATCAACAATTGTATTTGTACCTATCAAAACTCCAATACCAATAAGTTTTGGGTATGGATGTTCTAAAATTTCAAGATTTGTTTCTAATTCATCCTCAAAATCAATTCTTCCTCTTTGGGCATATCCTACTGAGGTTACTAAAAAAAGTAAAAGTGTCAAAATTGAAAAAAATTCTTTAGCGTTCTTTGTAGTCATTGTGGTTATTGTATCTAATGTAATTGATCGAATATCAGCTATTTTTTCTGCTATATTCTGTAAATACGAAGGTTCATTTCTTTTCCCTCGAAAAGGTATTGGTGCCATATAAGGCGAATCAGTTTCTATCATAATTCTGTCTTCCGGAATGGATTGAATAACTTCAGTTAGAGTAGATTTTTTATATGTGCAATTCCCTGTAAAAGATATATGAAAATTTAGTGCCAAGACTTTTCGTGCGAATTCTATTGAAGACGAAAAACAATGGAAAACACCTTTAAGCGAACCATCTTGATGTTCTTTTATTATTGAATATACGTCATCCTCAGATTCTCTATTATGAATTATAACGGGTAGTCCTAATTCCTTAGCAATTTCCAATTGACGATGAAATACCTTCTGTTGTTGTTCTTTTGGAGCAAAATCGTAATAATAATCTAAACCAATTTCACCAATTGCCTTTACCGATTGTTTGTTGTTTTGGTAAAGCGTTTTGATTCTATCACTGGTTTCAGAGGTAAATTCTAATGCATTGTGTGGATGAACGCCTAATCCGCACGATAAATACGCCGAACTGTTTGTGAATGATAGTAATGAATCAAAATCCTTAGGACTTATTGCGGGTATTACTATGTGTTCAATTCCTGAAGTTATTGCGCGTTCAAGAACTTCATTTCTATCTACTTCAAATTGTTCTACATCGAGGTGACAATGGGTATCGATCATCGAGGGTTTTATTGATTTTTCTTCCATCCAAACTTGGTTTCCTTGAACGGTATAAACCGAAAAAGTATGAATTCTATTGTTTTTAGTTCTTTGATTCATTAAATGACCTATAAATGGTGAATATCTGAACAAAAACTTCTCTTTAAATCTTCATTTGAAATGGTTGAACAGATAATCTTCCATCCATTATCAATTAGTGATAGTGCTATTTCTAATTCTTTTTCTACCAATGGGTTTTCAAAAATATCGAATGTTACTTGTTTGTTTTTGGGATTCTGAATCCAATTTGGCAATGTTGTAAGTAAATTTTTTGAAAGATAAATGAACTCTAAAGAAGGAATATTCTTTACATCAAACGTATGAATTTGGTTATTTGAACAAAGTAACCGTTTCAATTGTAAACCTCTTTTTCCTTGTATTTCTATTTGTTCAATTGAATTTGAAGTTAAGTCTATATCTTCAACGTTTTTACAATCCAATACTTCAATTGGAAATGTTTTTAGTTCACAAGAACGAAAAGAAATTGAGTAAAGATTTTTACAATGAACAATACTTGCCACATCTTTCAGATTTTCGTTAGAAATTTGAATTGTTTGTAAGGTTTTGAATTGTTCTAAACCTGTTAAGGTGGTTATTCCTGTCGAGCGAATAGTTAAAGAGATAAGTTCTTGTGAATTTAGTTTGAGTTCAGATATCTCATTTAATTTTATTCCTAAAATTGATAAAGACTGTAAGTGCAATAACTTAGAAAAGTTAATTGAAAACAGGGTTGCATTTAGTGAAAAATCTTCAATTACTACTGTTTTAAGAGTTTCAATGTTGGATATTTTTTTGTAGATATCAGGCTTCTTTTCGTAAGTTAACGTGGCAATGGAAAAAGAAATACATTTTGGAAATTGTAAAAATACAATTTGAGAATTAGGTGAAAGCACTATATGAACTGAGTCCAATTGGATGTATTTCAGATTTGGAAGGCTATTGAATAACAAGCAAAAATCATTTTCTGAAATAGTTATATGATTCAAAGAAATATAACTAATAGAGGGTAAAATACTTCCAGTTAATGAACTCACTTCACAGTGTTCAATTGAAAGATACGTTAGTTCAATTATAGAATTTAGATGATCTAAAGAAAAAACAAAACTATCTAAATTTTCAAAAGTGATTCCCCTTAGAGTAGAATTTACCTCTGGAATAAATTTCTCAATTACCATCGACTTAACAACAGTACCCGCTGAAGAAGATGAGAGTAATTCTTGAGTTGAGGGTATTGTTGTCAAACTATACGCAGTTTCTTGAAACAAAACTCCATTTAAGTGGATTGAATCTAAAAAGGCAGTTAGATCAGAAAAAAATTTAGGGTTATAGGCGTATTTCGATGGTTGTTTGCACCAATGAAGTCTCATTAAATCTTTTTGATCATCGTCCAAACATTCCTTCAAAAATTCTCTTGCAGTAGAACGAACTTTTTTTGAGCTTCCAAATAGTTCTAATGCGAATAAAACTGAGCAAACATTTATAACATTATCTACATTGTCAATCTTGTAATCTAGCACTGTTTCATTGATAAAAATGGAATAATCATTTATATCTATAAAGGGTGCTTTTGCCTTTGACCGATCAAAATACCGTTTGCAGTGATATTCTACAGTCATTGAAATATTTAGTTCTGAAACAATTCTCAAATCCTTTTCTGTCGGGCGGTTACCAATAATTATATGGGTATACTTTGTAACATTTTTTGTTGAAAAGTATTCAATATGCCAATTGTTATTTTTAAAGAGAATTTCTAAACATCGAAAGGAATAATGAAGAAGCGATCCGCAAATTCCAATATTGACTGTATCCACAGAAGAAAGAAATTGGAAAGGATTACTCAGAATAAAACTGAGAGAATTTAATGCGTGTGTTGCATTTTGAGAATTGCCATTTAGGACAATTTCTAACTGTTGGTCTATGGAGGTTACTGATTCTTTATAAACTGGATTATAAAATTCATCGGAATTAAAGATAGGGTTGAAAGAAGACTGTTTTGAATTGTTTCGTTTTTTTCTATCTCGAAGTTCTGAGCGATGATCGTTGTAATCTAAAAAATTCTTTTTTGACATAATTACTACTAAAATGACTAATGTTCTACGGGGTTAGAAACGTAGAACATTCATCGTACAAACACCTTAGGTGAAAGGTGAGAACTTATTGGGGCACTTATTTCTAATACCAATTAAACGTACAAAAAGTTCCAATCTAAAAAAAAATCCCTGATAAATATCAAGGATTTAAGTTAGGATAAGGGAAATGCTATTTATGCACTTAAAATTTTACGAGCAATTACGATTCGTTGTACTTCACTTGTACCTTCACCAATAGTTAAAAGTTTAGAATCTCTCCATAGTTTTTCAACTGGATAATCCTTAATATAACCGTAACCACCGTGAATTTGAATAGCTTCTTCGGAAGTTTTAACAGCAACTTCAGAAGCAAACAATTTAGCGTGTGAAGCAGCTAAAGAATAATCTTCGCCATTATCGCGCATCATAGCAGCATTATAGGTAAGCATTCTCGCAGCATCTATATTCATTGACATTTGTGCTAATTTGAATTGAATAGCTTGAAAATTTGACAATGGTTTATTGAATTGATGGCGTTCCGTTGCGTACTTCAATGCAGCTTCAAAGGCACCTTGTGACAGACCAACACTTAATGCCGCAATGGAAATTCTACCACCATCTAAAATTTGTAATGCTTGTATAAAGCCTTCATTTTCTTTTCCTATCAAATTTTCTGCAGGAACACGAACATTTTCTAATGTTAATGAAGCTGTATCTGAACATCGCATACCAACTTTATTTTCTTTTTTAGAGCCAAAAAAGCCAGGCATAGATTTATCGACAACAAAGGCAGAAATTCCTTTGTTGCGTTTTTCTCTGTCAGTGACAGCCATAATTACTGCCGTATTTCCAACATTTCCATGTGTTATGAAATTTTTAGATCCGTTAATAACCCAATCAGATCCATCGCGTACTGCAACTGTTTGCATCCCACCAGCATCAGATCCTGAATTTGGTTCTGTTAACCCCCAAGCACCAATATGACGCCCTGAGGCTAAATCAGGAACATATTTTTGACGTAATTGATCTGAACCAAAGCGATAAATATGTGAAGTACACAAACCGTTATGAGCAGCAACTCCCAAGGCAATAGAAGGACACCCACGAGCAATTTCTTCAACAACTAAAGCATATTCCATATACCCTAACGAAGAACCTTCGTATTCATCTGGTATAACAATACCCAAATAACCAAGGTTGCCTAATTTTTTAAAAACTTCCATTGGAAATTCTTGTGTTTCATCATATTCAAGAGCTATTGGTTTTACTTCTTGTTCTACAAAATTTCTAACTTGGTCTCGAATTGCTTCTTGGTCTTCAGAAAGTGTGAAGTTTAAGTTTGATGATATTTCTTCCATTCCGTATTTCCCTTGATGAGTAATTTTTGCTTTAAAAGTAGACTCTAAATTGTGTTTAAGGTCTAAACGATAATTACGAAACTATTGTTCCCAATGTTTACAAAAATACAAATTTTAATCGAGATTTGCCGACTTTCAAGATAAATTGGTAAATTAGAGAATTATATTTAGATTATAAGTAAGGTAGAAGTATGAAAATAGTAAAATATGTTGGCTTAGGAGTTGGTGCCATAGTAGCCATATCTATCGCAGGTTGGGCGTTAATGTTTATGTTCAAGATAGCATTCTCGATGATTAAAATGGGGATTTTTGTGGTAGTAGTTGGTGCAATACTTTATGCAATTACAAATTTTTTTCTCTCATCGTCTTCTAAGGAAAAGGTATGATTATACGAATACTCTTTTTCAATCTCTTAATGTTTGTAGTAACTTCAACTACTGCGTTTAGCCAAGGAGGAAATCCAGACGATCTTTGCAATTGTAAACCTACAAATTCTCTAACAATTGCTGTTGCAAGGGAGTTTATGTCTCAGTTTGGAGCACCAAATTCCATTCCATTTGCGGCACCATTAGCTGAAACTATAAATGCTACAGCTAATTCTCGTTTTTATACTACTGCTTTTATACCAAAAGAGAATAAATTTTACTTCCGATTTTCAATTAATGGAATGTTAGGACTTGTTCGCGATGATCAAAAAACGTTTAAAACCGTTTTGCCTTGGGAAACAGATGAGGGGAAAAAGGCATCGATTATTACTGCCAGTGCAAAGTATACTGGTAGAGACACTGTTGGTGCTATTATGGATGTTCTCTACTATTTGTTAAACAGAGGTTATACAAACGGAACAATTACAAATCAGCCTCCAAGAACAGCGGCAACAATTTTTGGTAATCTCCCTGCTAACTTTAAAGTAGATCGTGAAGAACTTATTACTACCTTAGAAACAGATCCAAATTATATAGCCTTGGGGTTTTTAAATCCAAATTTAAAAACTCAAGTCGATAGTGTTGCAAGATTGCTTCCAAATGCAACTTTTGAACTGCCTCCAGGTTTAAACATCAGTTCATTAATTGCTGCTGTTCCTCAAATCGAAATTGGTTCATTTATGGGTACTGAAGTGCTCGTACGTTTTATTCCTACATTAGATTGGGGCGAGGCTATAGGGAAGTTTGGGTTTTGGGGTGTTGGACTAAAGCATAGTATATCTCAATATTTTAATCCTTCCGATAATCCAGAAGAACGAATCTTTGATTTAGCAGTTCAGGCAGTGTATCAGTCTACAACCTTAGATAATACTTACGGAGAAAGTCGATCCAATATCCGTTCCGATGCTCAAATTATGTCAATTAACATTCAAGGTAGTAAAACATTTTTTACAGGATCTGGAACTTATTTATTTGATGTTTATGGTGGTGCTGGTTTTGAATCGTTAAACATTGATGCAAAACTTACTTCCTATTTACCTGTTACTTTACAATCGGAATTAGGATTAAGAACACCAAAAACATGTTTTGAAGTAGATGGGCAATGGGCAGTAGTTGATCCTTCTCGTGGTTGTTTTGGCGATGACCAAGCACGGATTGATGATTTGTCTTTAAAAAATAGTTCCTATCGAGCTACGTTAGGTGTAACGAGAAAGTTTGGTCCAGTTTCAATATTTTTCGATTATTCACTTAGCAACTTTAATATAATAAGTGGTGGTATTCAAGCACAATTTTAATCAATATGAATAATAAAATCGACAAACCTATATTTCGTTCAACAACAGTTCTCGCAGTTCACCGAAACGGTAAAGGTGCAATGGCTGCAGATGGACAAGTTTCATTAGGAAATACGATAATGAAACCTAATGCAAAAAAACTACGAAGATTGTATAACAATCAAGTTATTACAGGATTCGCTGGTGCAACTGCCGATGCTTTTACACTTTTAGAACGATTCGAAGAAAAATTAGAAATGTATCGTGGTAATTTGTTCAGATCTTCGGTGGAATTAGCAAAGGACTGGCGTACTGATCGGTATTTGCGAAAGTTAGAAGCAATGTTGATTGCAATGGATACAAAACAAATGCTGCTCATTTCTGGAACCGGTGATGTGATAGAAACTGATGAACAAATTTTAGCAATTGGATCTGGGGGTAATTATGCCCTATCTTCTGCTAGAGCCTTACTTCACCATACCGAAATGTCCGCTAAAGATATTGCCTATGAGTCATTGAAAATTGCAGGAGATATTTGTATTTACACCAATACCAATATTATTGTTGAAGAAGTGTAGAATTCTTTTTTGAATTCATATTAAACTAAAAAGGGAACAATACCATTGTTCCCTTTTTCTGCGATTACTCTAAATATTTTAGAGATTCCTATAACCAATATAAGTTGTTAAAACAAAAAATCCAAAGATTAAAAAGTAGGTTATATACGAAAGTAAAACAGTTTTCCATTTCTCAGTTTGTAAAACCGAACCAAGTGTTATTCCTGCAACAAAAAATTCTATTATTGAATGGAGTGAGATTCTACTAAAAAGAGCAAACAAAATTTCATTTCCATATATGGGTACGAAAAAACCTAAATTTGGTGCTATTTGCAAAGAATTCGTCCAATATTGAATAAGTCCTGTCAGAATGTTCCCTACACCAGCTATTGCATTTGTTAAGCAAAAAACGATTGAAACTATCGATAAATTGTTATAGACAACCTCTCGAAATAATAGTGAACCTACAAACCAAAAAAGTAATATTTGCACCATTATTCCAAATCCAGAATATAATACTCCAACACCTAATCCCGATGTCAATTGAAATTCAGATTGTTCTTTCAGTAATCGTATTTGTTCTATCTGTTGTTCATTCGTTAGTTGCACTTTTTCGCCAGCACGTTGAATATAATTCTTTCTCATTTCAAAACCTTGTTCTGAAAGTGCTTGAGAAGAAGTATGTAGCCAATTTACTCCAACTACACTTATTGTATAAAAAAGAATTCCAAAAGCAAAACTAATCCTTAATCCGGGTAATAGCTCTTTTGTTAATGTTGTTGGTTTACTGAATAGAATCCGTAATGCTATTAAAAGTGATTTCATTGTCTAAAATATGGAAAAAGTAATTTGAATTTCTGCAATGTACTACAGAAAACGTAAATAATTGTTTTGTAATGGAATATTTTTCAGTTTACGGAATTGAAACGCAAAAAATGACAGAAAGTGTCATTCGTGTTATGTGTTGTTGATAGAAATTTATTTTGAAACAACTAAGAGAGTCATTGTGATTTAAATTAATTTTATAGAGTGTTCTGAAAAATTTCCAAAGAAACAATTACAATTGTCAAAATATTCGATAACTCAATAGATTTTCAAGAGTAGTCAGTTTATAAATCAAAGAGTTATAATATTTAAGTACCCTTTTAAAGTACTATAGAGTAGATATTTATGAAGAGATACACAAGAAATCATGTTATATACTTTAGAGAAGAGTTTAAAAAGAAATATTCAAAATTCATCAAGAAAGTTGAAAGAATCAAAATCACAGATAATCTTAAATACTTACAATAATGAGGCTGAATTTGCATTGAAACAATTTTGAAGTAAACGTATCGTCAGATTGTCATAAAGTGTTATCAAAAGTATCATCATTGCTACTTAAAATTGTTTTTGTTTCACTAACTGAAAATCTGTATAGAGTTGTTTTTGACCATTAAATCATCATTACAAGGGATGTAAGATTTCCTTGAAAATGATATACTTGAAATAGCTCCAGTGTATCAGTTGTTTTTGACAATAGTAGTAAGTGCATGCGGAAAACTCCCCAACGGGTTCTCATTGGTATAGTATTGATATTTTCTTTTTTTGATTGTTATTCCAATCAAGAAAAAGAACGTTTTATAGCACGCACTATATTTTCATTTCAAGCTTTTCACCTTCATTCAATTGTTTGGAAAAATTTTTTCCAAATTGATTCTACTTCTAACGACACCTTTAACCCTACGCTTTCTCCAACTATCGATGAAGAAAACCCAATCCTTTTAAACTATTTAAAAAAAACTTCGAGAAACTCATCGTTATTGATTGGTCCTCGTGGTTATTCTTCTGGACGTAAAACACCAAAGTATAAGTTAGGGTATATGTTCGACAAAGAAGCTGGGCAAGTGATGCTTCGAGACTCTATTGACAATATCGAATTGGGTATTCCACTGTTTTTCACATTAGACGATTACCTCCGAAGACGACAAGAATTTGTAAAAAACTCTATGTGGGATTCGTTAGTTGCACAATATAAATTAGACCCTAAAATTAAATTATCCGAAATGGAGCGAATGTTGGATGCCGTTACTGGGCTAACAATTCCAATTCCTCCAAGCTTAGGTTCGATTTTTGGGAAACCAGAAGTTTCCGTAAATGTTACTGGCGATGTATTAGTTTCTGCTGGTTGGCGGTGGGACACTCAAAATTTGGGAACTGCTTCCGTTTTTGGCCAAACTATTTCTTCCCCAATATTTAACCAAAGAATTGCCGTAAATGTAGGTGCTAAAATAGGTGATAAGTTAAACTTAAATACCGATTGGAACTCTTTCCGTCAAATAGATTTAGATAATCGATTCCGTATTGGGTTCGATGGTTATGATGACGACATTATTAAACGGATAGAATTTGGTAACGTTCAACTTCAAACTCCTTCAACGTTTATAAATGGTTCTCAAGCACTTTGGGGTATTAGGGCTGATTTCCAGTTTGGTCCGCTTTTCTTGAAATCTATAGCATCTCAACGCCGAGGGGAACGTAGAACCTTACGATTCCAAGGTGGATCTGCAAAACAACATATTATACTTCGAGCTTATGATTATTCTCAGAATCATTTCTTTCTCGATACGATGTATAAAAGTGTCTATAGAGCCTATTTTCAGAATAATACTCCTGTTATTCCAGCGTCCGCTCAAGCATTACGTGTAACACAATTAGAAGTCTACGAATCTTCCGTAGATCTAACTGAAGTTGATGCTGTAAACGGAGTTGCTCAAGCAGATTTACAACCAATTGGTAATGGTCAACTATATCCAAATGCAACAAGATATACTCCTGTGGAAGCTGGGAAGGTTGAATGGGGTAGATTCCGTAGACTTCTAGCTGATAAATATGAATTTAATCCAAATTTAGGTACGATAACTATAAATGGAATGCGTAGAGAACGAACTTACGCTGTTGCTTATGCAGTTTCAGGATTAAATGCAGTTGACCCTTCGGATGATCAAATCTACGGTACTTTGTCAAATACTTTATCGGGTACGAATAAAGATACAGTAATTCTTAAATTGGTGTATCGCCCCAATATGCAACCAGGATTCCGTTCTATTTGGTCACGGCAAATGAGAAATATTTATCCTCTTAGTGTTACAAACATCAATACAACAGATTCAAAGGTAAGTGTCTATTATTTAAGTCAGAATAATGATTCATCCGATGTATTAGAAGGGGCTCCCGATAAATTAGTTACCATACTCAGAGTTGACCAAGTAAATAATTCTAGTGGAGCTTCGCCACCTGATGGACAATTCGATTTGAGACCTCCATTTTTTAATCCTCAACGTGGCGAAATTGAGTTTCCTTCCTTAGAACCGTTCAGAGAAGAATTAGTTAATTACTTTACAAGAATAAACAATCCTGCATTAGCAGATAAATATATTTTCCCTGCAGTTTACGATACTATCGTTGAAATAGCGAAGCTACAAACAGGGCGTGACCGTTTTGTTATAGGAGCAGATGTTACTGGAAATAGTGGTAGTAGAATTTCTTTAGGTGCTTTTAATCTACCGCCGAATAGTGTTAAGGTTGTCCTTGATGGAACCCCATTAGTAGAAAATCAAGATTTCAGAGTCGACTATGGTTCTGGCTCGGTTACACTAATCAACCCTAGAGCAACATTACCAAATGCAAATATTCAAATTGAATTTGAATCTCCAGATTTATTGAACCTAACTACCAGAACAATGTTAGGTGTTCGAGGAGATATTGCAATATTAGAAAAACGGTCTGTAAATGCGAATCTTGGTTTTACTTGGATGAATTACGATCAAGCACTATTGCAAGATAGAGTTCAATTAGGGCAAGAAGTTGTTTCGAATACAATGTTTGGATTAGATGGTAATCTTCGAATTGATATGCCCATTATTACAAAATCATTAAATGCGCTCCCATTTTTCAACACAAGGGAAAAATCCTCATTAACTGCACGTGGAGAATGGGCATTGATGATGCCACTTCCAAATAAACGAATCAGTGATGTACTTTCCGACAATGCAAAACCAGTAGTGTATGTGGACGATTTTGAAGGTGGTTTGCGTACAATCCCACTTTCTACCAGTGATCGACAATGGGTACACGCAGCACCTCCTGTTGATGAAGAGATAGGAGCTACACCAGAGGAACGTGCAAAATGGCGAAGCCGAACGTTTTGGTGGCAATATTTTGTTCCCAGAACTCCAGTAAACGAAGTTTATCCTAACCGACAATTCGTTCAAGGACAGGGTAATTTACGTGAATTGAATATAAACTTCGATCCTAAAATTCGTGGTATCTACAATAAAAACGAAGAGTTTGTAGATCAGTTAACTCCCGGATACGATTCAGCTACATTTGTAGACTTTAAAGAAAAAAACAGATCAAAGTTTTGGGGTGGTTTTCAACGTTTACTTTCCAGTTTTAATACAAATTTTGATCTTGAAAATATCGATTACGTCGATATTATGATGAATGTTGAATATGCTGACCCATCGACAAGAATGTATTTAGATTTTGGTATGATTACCGAAGATATAATTCCAAATAACACACTTGATACTGAAGATGGTTCAACAGCGGAAAGCCCATTACCAAATGGGATTATAGACGTTGGAGAAGATGTAGGTATTGATCAGTTGAGCGATGCTCAAGAACGTGAAAGTGGTGCATACCCTCCTTCTTTATCTGTCGACCCCGATCCAGCACGTGATAATTATGTTTTCAACTTTTCGAATGCTTCCCCTAACGATCAAGAACAAGATGAATTTCTTCGATATAACAACTATGAAGGAAATGCCATTGAAGAAAATGGACAATTCCCTGATACAGAAATTCTCAATAGAAATAACGGGCAAGTAATATCTCAAGATAATTCCTATTTTAGTTACGAGATTAACTTAGATGGCGATCCAGCAAGAAATCCACAAATAGTAGGTGGAAATATTCCTGCAGGATGGAGATTGTATAGAATTCCTATTCGTGGAATGAGAAAACAAATTGGAAACCCTTTGTTTTCGAATATACAATATGTACGAGTATGGTGGAAAGGTGGAGAATTACGAGCTAGGATAGTAGATTGGAAATTTGTTGGTTCACTGTGGCAAAGAGTTAATCCGTTCCAAAAAGGTGTTGCCGAAAATGATTCTGTTATGACTGTTGCCTTTGTAAATAGAGAAGAAAACAACCTTGCACCTGATTTTTATAACTTACCTCCTGGTGTTTCTCCTCCGAGAAATCTTAATAATCTCGATTTTAACCAAGATATACGTTTAAACGAACAATCTCTTTCCATAAAAGTAAACCAACTTCAATTTGGCGAAGAACGTATGGCTGTTCGAATTTGGTCACTTCCATTAGATTTTCTTTTTTACAAACAATTAAAATTCTTTCTTCACGGCGATGGTTCTATGCCCGACAATTTCGTTGCTGGTTCAACTCCTCAAGCGTATGGATTTATCCGTTTTGGTACGGACAGTGCAAACTTTTATGAATACCGGGTTCCCCTTACAAGAGGATGGCAAGATTTAGGTATTAATTTAGAAACCTTGGCCGCATTTAAACAATTACGCGATTCATTACAGTATTTTTTACGTCAAGAATACAGAATTCCAGGAGATGAAAAAGGCGTTTTTGTAATTCAAGGGAATCCTGTGCTTCAACGAGTACAATTTGTTGGTTTTGGAATAGGGAATCCTCAACAACGGTTTCCGAACGATTTAACCACAACTATGTGGGTGAATGAACTTCGACTCATTGAACCACAAACTTCTAACGATTGGGCTGGAGTTGGATCGTTAGATTTAAAAATTGCCGATGTTGGAACAATTAATGCTTCGTGGCAAAAAACAAATCCAAATTTCCATAGACTAGAAGAACGTTTCGGAAATAGAGTTGAAACATCAACTTGGAATTTGTCAACTCAATTTGCATTAGAAAAATTCTTACCTAAAGATTTCAGAGAAACGAGAATTCCTTTTGTGTATAAACGAACTGAATTTACCGAAGATCCTCGTTACCTAGCACAAAATGATGTCAATCTTATTGAAGCAGCTAAAGCTGCTGGTGATAATGCCTTGTTAAATGGTGCAACTACTGAAGAAGCAGCTACTCTAGAACAACGAGTACGTACCTCTTCGCAAACGGTACGAGTTCAAGACAACTGGGCTATTACCGGATTCCGTTTTGGAATACCAACTAAAAATTGGATAGTTAATTCTACTCTAAACGCTCTTACATTGGGGTATTCGTATGATCAACAATTCGAACGTACAATTGTGGTCGAAGAACGTTTCCAATGGACGTGGAATTTCACTGGTGCATATACAATTAACATTCCACAGATAGCTACATTTTCTCCGTTTTCCTTTTTAGAGGGTATACCAGGACTTTCTGCGTATTCCAAAACAAAATTTTCGTTGTTACCGTCAAATTTTTCAACTACAATGTCTGTTCGTAGATCTCGAGTAACGGAACAATCTAGATTTTTATCGTTTGCCTCACCAGTAATTCGTGATTTTATGACCCTACAAACGGCACAATTTACTTGGAGAATAGAAGAAAATGGATTTTTAAATCCAGTGATAGATTATAATGTTACCACTGGTTCAACTATGATGCCTTTTGAATTAGAAAACAATATACGACAACGTCAAAATTCTGAAATTCTGAATTCCATTTTTGGTGGTGCTGGAAAACCTATAAACCTTGGTACACCAACCATGCATACTCAAAATATTACTATAAATTTCAGACCAGTTTTACCGAATTTTTTTAATATTAATAATTACATTTCTACAACAGGTTCGTTCCGTACTACCTATATGTGGAACGATCCTCTCCAACAAAACCAAGCCATTAGTGACGTTTCCAAAAGTGCTCAATTTAATAATGCAATTCAAGTAAATAGTAATATTAAGTTGAAATCATTTATTGAAAATATGTTTGGAATTAAACCAGTTCCTGCAAATAAAAAAGACACTACCGACAAATCAGTTATAAATGTTATTGGTAATGCACTAAAAGCAGTGTTTGTTGATTATGAAACATTTATACTTAACTTTAATCAGAACAACACTGCAAATACTATGGGTGTCATGGGTGGAAATGGAATGACTAATTTTTGGGCAAGAAGTCCAACCTTCCGTGAAAATAATCCTATTTGGGGTCCTTCCTTTGCTTATCAAATGGGGTTAACTTCAAATCCGCACGGAAATTTACGTTTTTCTCCATCATCTTCATTTCCAATTGTTGGCTTTGAAACAGATTTGGGTATTCGACCTCGAAATGCTGTAATGCAAGATGTGTTTTCACAACGTTCAACTTTAGAATTCCGTACTTCACGTCCACTTTGGACTGGTGCAAATTTAGACTTGAATTGGCGCTCTGAATTTGGTTTTGGAAGGAACCAGACATTGATAACAGATGCTGATGGAATACCTGAAATATCGAATAAAATACTAACCCAACAAATTAGTAGGTCGTATCTAATGTTGCCAACAATCTTTTTCTTTCCCAACAATACCGTTGGGAGAGTTGTGAACTTATACCAACAAGAACGTGTACTAATTGTCAATACTCCCGGTTTGGATACACTACAAAAAAATGCGTTAATTCAAGACGCACTTTCTACATCATTCCGTGAAGGATTTGAAAGTTTAAATTTCTTCACTAGTGCATTGCGTTCAATAATGCCTAATATAAATTGGACTTTCCGATGGGATGGCTTAGAAAAACTTCCTATATTAAAAGACTATGCGCGGAGAATATCCTTGGATCATGCCTATATTTCACGATATACTGAAAATGTACAAGTAACGAATATTGGAACAATTGTACAATCGCAGAATGTTAAAATGGAATTTTCTCCATTTCTATCATTAACCTTAGGTTTCGACGAGAAAAAATTAGGTGGAAACCTTACTTCCACTTTACGGTATAACACCTCGGTTGAATATTCTATGTTTGCAGCCTCGAGAGCAACTGTACAAAAAACTACAACCGATGACTTTTCTTTCCAAATGAGTTATAATATGCGTGGATTGAAATTCCTAATGTTTGATGTTGCCAATGATTTAGAGTTCTCGTTTATTACTAATTATAAATCTCGAATAGGTTTCACCTACGATGTCAATGAATTTGAAGGTGAAGACGGTCGAATATTAAACGGAACTATCACATTTCGAATCGAACCTCGTATCCGTTATAACATTAGCCAAGTTGTTCAAGCACAAGCATTCTTCATTCACGAAAGTACCACAAATAAGGGAGCTGCACAATCTGGGTTTTCGAATACACAATTTGGTGTTGATATTCGTATGAATATATCAGGTGGACGTTAAAACACTTCAATATTACCCGAGAATTACTAAACCATATTTATAGTTTCTTATGAACGATCAAAAAATCTCTTCTTTTCAAAACGAAAATCGACAGTTTAGTCCTTCTTATGAATTTACCTCCCTTTCTACTACTACAACAGAATCTATAGAACAACTCCAAAAACTAGCTGATACAAATATTGTGCAATTTTGGGAAGTACAAGCGAAAAAATTACATTGGTTTCGTTTGTGGGAAAAAGCCTTTCAATGGGATTTCCCTTTTATGAAGTGGTTCGAAGGTGGGAAAACAAATCTTTCCTATAATTGTTTAGATATTCATTTGGGTACAAATAGAACGAATAAAGCAGCTTTAATTTGGGAAAGTGAACCAGGGGAAGTTCGTACACTTACCTATCTTCAATTGCATAGAGAAGTTTGTAAGGTTGCTGAATCTTTACTTCAATTGGATATTAAATCTGGAGAAGTTGTTGCAATTTATATGGGTAATGTGCCTGAAGCGGCTATAGCTATGTTGGCTTGTGCGAGAATTGGTGCAGTGCATAATGTGATTTTCGGAGGCTTTTCCGAAGAAGCGCTCAAAGACCGAATGAACGATTCAAAAGCAGTTTGCTTAATTACACAAGATGTCGCTCAAAGAAAAGGAACATATTTGCAGTTAAAAGAAACTGCAGATTTAGCACTTCCATTTTGTCCAACAGTTCAACATTGTATAGTTTTTCAACGGAATGCATCTATTCTTACGAAAATGATTTCCGGCAGAGACCACTGGTGGCACGAATTACTACACGGAAAGAAAGGAATCACTCCCGCCGTTGAAGTCGATTCAGAACACCCACTGTTCATACTATATACCTCAGGTTCTACAGGGAAACCAAAAGGCATTTTTCATACCACTGGTGGGTATGCTACTCAAGTTCGATATTCATTTGAAATGGTATTCGATATTAAGGATTCTGATGTATATTTCTGTACTGCTGATGTCGGTTGGATTACTGGTCATAGCTACATTACGTACGGACCTTTGATGCATGGTGCTACTGTGTTAATGTACGAAGGTACACCTACTTACCCAACCCCTGCTCGTATTTGGGAAATTATTGACCGCCATAGGGTTTCCATTTTATATACAGCACCTACGGCTATTCGTTCGTTTATGAGTTTTGGGGAACAATTTCCGTTAGCCTCCGATTTGTCGTCGTTACGGTTATTGGGAACTGTTGGAGAACCAATTAATCCTGAAGCATGGATGTGGTATCATACAGTAATTGGAAAAAAGAAATGCCCAATTGTAGATACTTGGTGGCAAACCGAAACTGGTTCTATTATGATATCCCCAATTCCAAGTGTAACTGTTACTACGCCGGGAACGGCAACAAACCCATTGCCCGGTGTAATAGCAGATGTAGTTCGAAGCGACGGAACTTCTTGCGATGTGAACGAAGGTGGATATTTAGTAATAAAACATCCTGTTCCTTCTATGTTACGAACCGTTTATGGCGATTCAGAACGATATGAAAAAACATATTGGTCGGAATTTCCTGTAAACGCCATTCACAATGGATATTATTTCACTGGTGACGGTGCAAGAAAAGATGAATTCGGTAATTTTTGGATTATGGGCAGGGTCGATGATGTAGTAAATGTTTCAGGTCATAGGCTTGGAACTGCAGAAGTAGAATCTGCATTAGTGTCCCACCCCGATGTAGCCGAAGCTGCCGTAATTGCCAAGCCAGACGAAGTAAAAGGGAATGTACTCATTGCATTCGTAACTATGAATAAAGGTACAACCTACGAAGCCAAATTAATGAACGATGAACTTCGCCATTGGGTCGCCAAAGAAATTGGTTCAATTGCCCGACCAGACGAAATTCGTTTTACTGAACAATTACCAAAAACCAGATCTGGAAAAATAATGCGTCGTTTGTTACGCGAAATAGTTGCCTCTGGTACAATTTCTGGCGATATCACAACCTTAGAAGATTTCTCCTCCTTAGAATCACTCCGAAAAGACGACGAAGAATAACCTGAACTCTGATATTTATGGTTTATCTGATAATCCATTTGCTATCATTTTAGCCTGTTTTAACATAGTATTCGTAGCTAAAAATTGTATATAAGGAAAATATATATGTGGTTACCCAATGGTCTTTTCTATGATGCGAGTTATAATTCTATGAAATTATTTGTTGGATTTAATTTATCATTGCACCATTCTAATG
>Ga0105049_10001099_pt1 | contig 31556 bp, 27 predicted proteins | sample MAT06_FD_78087 | JGI IMG/M metagenome (GOLD analysis project Ga0105049, IMG submission 78087) | Freshwater microbial communities from Lake Fryxell liftoff mats and glacier meltwater in Antarctica - MAT-06 | ecosystem: Environmental > Aquatic > Freshwater > Ice > Liftoff microbial mat | place... | reverse complement strand
AGTTAACAGCATACTGCCCAATACTGAAGTGTTTGTTATCGACTCGACACGTAACGGTGTTGAGCAAATTACGGAAATTCTGACGAATTGCCAGAACGTAAATTTAAGCGACATACACATTGTATGCCACGGTGCCCCTGGTTACTTACAACTGGGCAACACCCATTTAGGACTTGATACCCTTGACGAATACAGCCAGCAACTAGAACAGTGGCAGAAGAAATTCTTAGCCTCTGCCAAAACCGATAGCCCCTGTAACTTACTAATATATGGTTGCAATGTAGCTTCTGGTGATGCCGGGGGAGAATTTATTGCCAAACTGCACCAACTTACAGGAGCGAATATTGCCGCTTCTCGTCAACGGATTGGGAATGCAGCATTAGGTGGTAGCTGGGAGTTGGAAGTCCGCACTGCTGAGATGGAAGTCAGTTTAGCGATCGCAGAAACGACACGCCAGGCTTACGCAGGTGTGCTAGCAACCTTCACAGTAAATAATATTGGGGACGCGGATGATGGCGATCGCAATAACGGTATCACAACTTTACGCGAGGCAATTAATTTAGCCAATGCGACTGCTGGGGCAGATGCGATCGCCTTTGGAGGAAGATTCATAGATACTACCCCAGATACTATTACCCTCACCTCTGGGCAACTAACGATTACCGACGATGTTACCATCTTGGGGACTGGGACATCTAATCTAACTGTGAGTGGAAATAATGCCTCTCCAGTATTTGAGATATCGGGATTAGCGACAGGTGTAAGTATTGATAGTTTGGCGATCGCTAGCGGCGCTATTAGAATCAATAGAAATTCCATCCTCAGCCTAGCTAACAGCAGTGTGTCTGGGAATACAGCCAGAAGTGGCATCTCTAACAACGGTATCCTCGATCTTACTAACACTAGCGTCTCTGGCAATACGGAAGGCGGTATTTATAATGGTGGTTTCCTCAGCCTAACTAACAGCAGTGTTTTTGGCAATACCGGGGCAACCCCCCTTTGGTTTGACAATAGCCCTGCGGGAGGCGGCATTTTTAATGACGGTTCTGGTGAGAACATTGGTAATCTCAACCTAATTAACAGCAGTGTTTTTGGCAATACGGCAAACTCCGGCGGTGGCATTTATAATCAGGGCGGTACTCTCAGCCTAACTAGCAGCACTGTTTCTGGGAATACGGCAAGCTTCGGCGGTGGCATTTTTAACGGAGATGATGGTGGTTATTCTGGCGGACTAGCTACTTTAGCTAACAGCACCATCTCTGGCAATACAGCCTTTGAAGATGGCGGTGGCATCTATAATGGCTCCAGCTATATAATGAGAAGCAACAGCCTCACCCTAATCAATACCACAATTACCAATAACACAGCTGACTCAGATAGTGATGGTACTGGCAATGGTGGAGGAGTTTTTAGTGTTAGTGATTACCCTGATCCCATCAACGTTAGTAATACCATCATTGCAGGCAATTTAGACAACTCCACCTCCGGTGATATACACCCCGACGTAGATGGTAGACTGAGTAACTCCGGCAATAACCTGATTGGCAATAATACTGGTAGCACTGGCTTTACCACCAGCACCCTCGTCGGCACAAGTGCTAGCCCTATTGACCCTAAACTCGGACTGCTGCAAAATAACGGTGGTGAAACCTTAACTCATGCGTTACTTGCAGGTAGTTCCGCTATTAATGCTGGCAATAATTCCCTAGTTCCTACTGGTATCACCACTGACCAACGCGGCGCGGGATTTAACCGGGTATTCAACGGTGTTGTTGATATTGGTGCTTATGAAGTCCAGCCCCTCATCACCTCGCCACCTGTTAATACTGACACAGTGGTAACGAATGTCAACGATTCTGGGGCTGGGTCATTGCGGCAGGCTATCCTCAACGCCAATGCGACTGCTGGGATGGATACGATTACCTTTGCGGGTGTGTTCACCGATGCCACCCTGGATGTCATTACCCTCACCTCTGGGAAATTGACGATTACCGATGATATTACCATTTTGGGGACTGGGGCATCTAACCTTACCATCAGTGGAAATAATATCTCACGCATTTTCGAGATATCCGGCACAGGCACAGATACAAGCATTAATGGCTTGAAAATTGCTAATGCTAATGATGCCTTGGGGAGTATTTTGCTCAATAGCAACGCCAGCCTCAGCCTGACTAACAGCACTGTCTCTGGCAATACTGGTGCGGTAGGCGGCATTTTTAATAGAGGCAGTCTCAGTCTCATTAACACTACTGTCTCTGGTAATAGAGGGTCATCATTAGGCGGGGGCATTTTTAACAAAGGCAACCTTAGCCTGACTAACAGCACTGTGTCTAATAATAGGGCATTCGTCCTTTACAACTCTGCCTACGGCGGCGGCATATACAATACAGGCAACCTCAGCATAACGGGAAGCAGTATCTCTAATAATAGTGCCTATGCTAGTGGTATTAATCGAGGAGGACCCGATCCTTACCCATCTCATGGCGGCGGCATTTATAATTCAGGCACTGCCAATATAACTAACAGCGCTGTTTTTGATAATAGTGCAGGATATGGCGGTGGCATTGCTAACGATGGTACTTTTAGCCTGACTAATAGCACTGTCTCTGGCAATAGTGTATATTTTAGCCGCGGCGCTGGCATCTATAACAACGCCACTCTTACCCTCATTAACGACACCATTACAGATAACACAGCAGGAGGCATTTACGGCCCTCCTACAAACGGTGGAAGCGTTTTCAATGACTCTGATGGGACTGTTGTCGTTGGGAACACTATTATTGCAGGTAGGTTTGAAGATGCTCTAGAATCTTATGATGAACCTGACGTAGTAGGCAACTTCACCGATGCTGGTAATAACCTGATTGGCGATGGCACTGGTAGCACTGGCTTTACCACCAGTACCCTTGTTGGCACCAGCGCCAACCCCATCGATCCCAAACTCACCGCCCTGCAAAATAACGGCGGTGCCACCTTAACTCACGCTTTACTTGCAGATAGTCCCGCCATTAATGCTGGCAATAATGCCTTACTTCCTGCTGGTATCACCACTGACCAACGCGGCGCAGAATTTGACAGAATATCTGAGGATACAGTTGATATTGGTGCATTAGAGTTCAACGGGCTAAATGGAACCAATGGCGCTGATCATCTAGTGGGCAACAACTACGGTGACATAATTAACGCTCAAGCCGGGAACGATACCATCACAGGTAATCAAGGCAACGACATCTTAACTGGTGGCGGTGGCAAAGATAAGTTTGTTTACAATTTAGGTGACGGTGTTGATACCATCACCGATTTTGGTGGGCTAGGTAAAGGCTCAAATCCATCGACAGCAATCATTGCCGAATTGGATACCCTCAAATTCCAAGGTACTGGATTGACAGCCCGAAATCTGCTGCTTACCCAGAATAATAACAATCTGGAAATCACCTTTGAAGGGGTGGCTGATGACAAAGTTATCCTACAAAACTTTGCCCTGGAAAACCTAGAGAACCTATGGACACTGGGCAATATCGTGTTTAATGGGCAAACCCAAATTCGTGATAGCTTTGATGTCTTCAATGCTAACTCTACCCAAAGCACAATCTTCAACAAAAACACAGTCACCTTTCTCAATGACCTAAACAACAATGTTAATGGTTTTAACAACTCAAATGATGTGATCAATGGTCAAGGGGGTGATGACCGAATTGATGGCAAGAGTGGCAACGACCTTCTACGCGGCGGTGCTGGTAACGATACTCTTATCGGCGGTGCTGGTAACGACATTCTTGTTGGCGATCTAGGTAATGATACCCTGCTTGGCGGTACTGGCAATGACATTCTTATTGGTGGTGCAGGTGGGGATACCTTGACTGGCGGGAGCGGCTATGACAAGTTCGTTTACCAAAACTTGAATTATGCCGGTGATACAATCACTGACTTTAATCAGAGCGAGGATAAGTTAGTCCTCACTGAAGGGTTTAAGAATATTGGTTACAGTGGTAGCAATCCCATCTTAGATGGCTACTTACAGTTTGTGCAATCGGGTACTTCTACAGAAGTTAAGTACTCTAGCTATGGCAGTGATAGTTACTTTTTCACCTTGGCGACTTTAAATAATTTCACCGCGACAAATCTGGTAGTCGGTACTAACGTCATCGTCTAGCGCTCAGATTTAGCCTAACGCACCGCTAATATGGTGCGTTAGGTAAGCGCTTTAATCATGTTTTTCATTACAAATCATATCGAAATATGCGAAAATCGTTAGGCTCAGATCCCCGACTTCTCCAAGAAGTCGGGGATCTTGTTGTTCACGAATGATTTAGGATTGCTATATCTAAGTAACAGAATCCCACATTTAGCATCCATCAAAAAACATTGCTCTGGGGTTGACGTTTTTGTATTTCGCGCAGTCTGTAGCAGCTTCCGCTTTCCCTGTAGCAGCTCCCGCTTTAACGTTTCCGTGTATCGCGCAACCTGTAGCAGCTCCCGCTTTAACGTTTCCGTGTACCGCGCAACCTGTAGCAGCTCCCGCTTTAACGTTTCGGTATATCGCGCAACCTGTAACCGCTCCCGCTTTAACATTTCCGTGTACCGCGCAACCTGTAACCGCTCCCGCTTTCCCTGTAAAACTTCCGCCTTGAGGTTTCCGTATTTTGCGTTAGTGGTTAGGAACGCAAATTTAATAACGTGCAATTCTTATTTAACTTGGAATGGTGCGTTACGCTCCGCTAACACACCCTACTTTTGCACTTTATTTAATCCAGATTCCTTAGCGATTTCCGGCGATTCAGAACTGTGAGGGAGACGGAGAGATATTTTACTGTATCTTCTACTATGTGCGATCGCTTGCTGCAATTCTTTAATTGTCAATGGTGTTAAGTATTTGAGTACGGTAAACCGTATTTGCTCGTTAGTTCCCAAAGATTAAGTTAATTGTTAAGTTTAGTTACATAGATTAATAAATAGCAGCAAACATTGCTATTTGGGAGAAGTTATGAGAAGTGGTAGTATTTTTGATGAGCAAGACAAACTGAACAACTTGGCCGCATCTCAGATGTATGTCACACAACAGTCTCAACTTGCCTTGACTGAGTATGGCGAAAAGCTGAATGGTCGTTTGGCGATGATTGGGTTTGTATCGCTTTTAGTTGTGGAAATCTTGACTGGTCATGGTGCGATCGCCTTTTTGAACAGTCTTTAATCAAGTTTATCAAGCTAAGTTAAAAATAAAACTTATTTAACGTAGCCAAGAGTCACCAAAACTCACAAAGGATTGGGGTTCTACTAAATTCTGACTCTCCAAACTTCTGAACGGTGGAAGTCTCCGCTCAAAGTTATCTCTAAATTCTGACTTATTTCATACTAAGGATTGATCACATCTATGGCAATTAAAGAACAGCCTAAGCAGCCTCGATTTCGGATCATTGCTAATATATTACTGGCAGTATCAGGGCTATTCCTGCTTTTAAATCTGTTTTTGCCGGGTTTATTTGCTTCTGGCCCGGCTGGTGTCCCCTATAGCCTATTTATTCATCAAGTCCAGGAAGGTGAGGTTAGCCGCGTTTCCGTTGGTCAAAACCAGATCCTCTACCAAATAAAAACCGAGAATGCCGAATCGGGACAGGTGTTTACAACTACACCAATCTTTGATTTAGAGTTACCCAAACTGCTAGAACAAAAAGGAGTTGAGTTTGCTGCTACACCTCCGCCCAAGAACACTTGGATTACAACCCTTTTGAGTTGGGTGATTCCACCACTGATTTTTATTGGCATTTGGCAATTCTTTATCGCCCGTGGTGGCGGTGGTGGTGGCCCCCAAGGTGTTCTATCCATTGGTAAGAGTAAAGCTAAGGTTTACGTTGAAGGCGAATCAGCTAAAATCACCTTCGCAGATGTGGCTGGAGTAGAAGAAGCGAAAACTGAGTTAGTGGAAATTGTGGATTTCCTCAAGACTCCGGGACGCTTTACGCAAATTGGCGCAAGGATTCCCAAAGGTGTATTATTAGTTGGCCCTCCGGGAACAGGTAAGACACTTTTAGCGAAAGCCGTAGCTGGAGAAGCAGGAGTTCCATTTTTCAGCATCTCTGGTTCCGAGTTTGTGGAACTGTTTGTCGGTGTGGGTTCTTCCAGAGTCCGGGATTTATTTGAGCAAGCTAAAAAACAGGCTCCCTGTATTGTATTCATTGATGAATTGGATGCGATCGGTAAATCTCGCAGCAGTAACGGCTTCTACGGTGGTAACGATGAGCGAGAACAGACCCTCAACCAGTTACTAACAGAGATGGATGGGTTTGCGGCTGGCGATGCCACAGTAATTGTGCTAGCAGCTACCAACCGCCCCGAAATCCTAGACCCGGCATTGCTGCGTCCAGGTCGTTTTGACCGCCAAGTGTTGGTAGACCGTCCCGATTTATCTGGTCGGGAAGCAATTCTCAAAATTCACGCTCAAAAGGTAAAATTAGGAGATGATGTCAATTTAAAAGCGATCGCTACTCGTACCCCTGGTTTTGCTGGCGCAGATTTGGCAAACCTGGTAAACGAAGCAGCATTATTGGCAGCTCGGAATCACCGTCAAGGTGTTGCTCAAGAAGACTTTGCTGAAGCCATTGAGCGGGTAGTCGCTGGTTTAGAGAAGAAGAGTCGGGTAATGAACGAAACTGAGAAAAAGATTGTTGCATACCATGAAGTTGGTCACGCAATGGTCGGGGCGCTAACAACCGGAAACGGTCGCGTAGAAAAGATTTCGATTATTCCCCGTGGGATGGCTGCTTTGGGCTACACTCTGCAATTACCAACTGAAGACCGCTTTTTGATGAATGAAACAGAATTGCGGGGTCAGATTGCGACTTTGTTGGGTGGACGTTCCGCCGAAGAGGTTGTGTTTAACAGTATTACCACAGGTGCTTCCAACGATTTGCAACGAGCAACCGACTTGGCAGAACGGATGGTAACAGCTTATGGTATGAGCAAAGTCTTAGGGCCATTGGCTTACCAACAAGGACAACAAGCAATGTTCTTGGGTAATGGTGCTAATAATCCCCGACGGGCGGTAAGTGAAGACACGGCGAAAGCCATCGATAGCGAAGTCAAGGAAATCGTGGAAACAGCCCACGAACAAGCCTTAGAGATTCTCAGACTGAATCGAGACTTGCTAGAAGCGATCGCAACTCAACTTTTGGAAACAGAAGTTATTGAAGGCGAAAAATTACACAGTCTGCTGAGTCAGGTTAAACCTGTAACTAATTCGTAATTCGTAATTCGTAATTAAGAGGCATCAGATTTCATCCCCCCAGGTACGCAGAGAATAACTTTGCGTACCTCTGCATTAAACCTCTGCGTTCCTTTTGTTCTCCTTTCTGCAAAATATCCTGATAAATCACTGACTCCTGCATAATATCCTCTCCTAAAAATTGCTGAATTAAATCTTTTTCAAACTTCAAACCTCCTAATACAGCACTTCCTGCTGCTATAAGGTGCTAACGGTAATAATGCAGGATTATTCAGATTTCATCAGAGGGTCTAGCTGCTTTTCATACCTGGTTTGCGGAATTCTATGCAGCATACCGGGATAAACGACAAGAATTAGGGAGAAATTTAATAAATGAGCAAAGTTTGCTTTTGGCACTAGAATTTACTGGAGATTTAATAAATGAGAAAGTAAAGAAGAAATTAAACTTAAACGACAAGCAGGTTATAAATGTCGAATTTGCGGTTAGTGTACTTTCACCAGATCCTCTGGCTGCTTTTCGTGCCTGGTTTACGGAATTCTATCCAGCAGCCTGGGATAAACAGATTGAAAAAGATGTGACTCAACAAGAAACCCTATTGTCTATTACTGGCAGTCCAACCTTAGAACCTTTAACTGACCTTGACCCCTAGATTCAGAGTTTAATAGGTGTAATCCAGCTAGGAGAAGAAAATCCGACAGAAAATTATGTGGATTATTTAGAGGAGAAATATCGCCAAGATTTAGCTGATAGCACTACTTGGGTGCGTGGTGTTCGAGAAAATGAGTGGTCAAATACATTATCGGGCGCTTGCTGTAAAAGAAGATGATACTTTTATATGGTTTTGGATTGGGTCACATTCAGAGTATGAGAGATTGCTAAGTGGTGGATAGCGTTCTAATATTGCCTAAGAGCAGCCTAACTAATCACTTAATAATACAAAGAAAGTATGGAATTATATTTAATTCGTCATGGCATCGCCGAAGACAAGGGATTAGGCATCAAGGATGAGGAGCGCAGCCTTACCAAAGAAGGACGGCAAAAAACCGAGAAAGTTGCCCAGCAACTTGTTAAATTGGGCTTAAATTTTGATTTGATTCTCACCAGTCCCTTAGTGCGTGCCCGCCAAACGGCTGAAATCCTCATAGCAGAAAAACTAAGCTCTCAGTCAGAGGAATCTAGCCACCTCGCCCCCGGTGGTCAAATTTCTAGTTGGCTCAAAGACTGGTTAGAGCCAAGAAATTATTCACAAAATACCCAATTAGCGCTGGTTGGACATGAACCAGATTTGACCATCTGGGCAGAAATTCTTCTATGGGGAGAAGTCAAAGGAAGCTTAGTCTTGAGAAAAGCAGGTATGATTGGGATAAAACTACCAGAAACTGGTTCTCCTCTGGGTCGTAGTCAGATGTTTTGGTTGACACCACCCAAGTACCTGCTGTAACAGTTTTTCAACATTTCTGATTGTTGTTAGAACGGCTACTGTTATGGTGACAATAATTTCTGGTAAGTTAGCTTGATCAGATATTTCAACAAGTAAATGGTGTTGCCATGATGGTGTGCGAATACAAGCCTGGTTTAGAAGGCATTCCCGCCGCCCAATCAAGTATTAGCTATGTTGATGGGCAAAAGGGACTACTAGAATATCGTGGCATTCGGATTGAGGAACTAGCAGAAAAAAGTACATTCCTCGAAACTGCTTATCTTTTAATCTGGGGTGCACTGCCAAGCAAGGAAGAACTGGAAACATTTGAGCATGAAGTTCGTTACCACAGGCGGATAAAGTACCGCATTCGGGACATGATGAAATGCTTTCCAGAAAGCGGCCACCCAATGGATGCCTTGCAAGCCTCTGCTGCTGCTTTAGGCTTGTTTTATTCGCTCCGGGATTTACATAATCCTGTCTACATTCGAGATTCGGTAGTACGCTTAATAGCAACCATTCCCACAATGGTAGCGGCGTTCCAGTTGATGCGAAAAGGCAATGACCCGGTACGTCCCCGTGATGACTTAGACTACTCCGCCAACTTTCTTTATATGCTCGATGAGCGAGAACCCGACCCTTTGGCGGCGCGAATTTTTGATATCTGCTTGATACTTCACGTCGAGCATACAATGAATGCTTCCACTTTCAGTGCCAGGGTGACGGCTTCTACCCTGACTGATCCTTATGCTGTGGTTGCTAGCGCGGTGGGAACCTTGGGAGGCCCTCTGCATGGTGGAGCCAATGAAGAAGTGATTCAGATGTTGGAAGAAATTGGCTCTGTGGAAAATGTCCGTCCTTACATTGAGAATTGTCTGGAACGCAAATCCAAGATTATGGGCTTTGGACATCGTGTTTATAAAGTAAAAGATCCACGAGCCACGATTTTGCAAAAATTGGCCGAACAGTTGTTTGAGAAGTTTGGGTATGACAAGAACTATGACATTGCCCAAGAAATGGAACGAGTGGTAGAGGAAAAACTCGCCTCAAAAGGGATTTATCCAAACGTTGACTTTTACTCCGGTTTGGTGTATAAGAAAATGGGTATTCCCACAGACTTGTTTACGCCAATATTTGCGATCGCCCGCGTTGCCGGTTGGTTAGCCCACTGGAAAGAACAACTAGCAGAAAACCGGATTTTCCGTCCTACCCAGGTTTACAACGGTCTGCACGAAGTTACTTATACCCCTATTGACCAACGGTAAACGGGAATTGTGAATAGGGCATTGGGCATTGGGCATTGGGCATTGGACATTGGGCATTGGGCATTGGACATGAAAAATCGAACTAATGCCTCATACACTATGCGCTGTTTGCGCGGTCTTCAGAGATCACATCAGTGCATAAATCCTAAAAGATATACTGTCTCCTTGTCCCCTCGTCTCCTCAATGGCCAATCTCAATGCCAACCATAAGTAGAAGTTCTCATCTCGCTTCAGGGTGCTCAAACCATCCAAGGATATACTAGGCATAGGAATTGGCAACAAATCTTCAATCAGGCGCGATCGCAGCAAAAATTATAAATGAGTGAATTTACAGGTATTAATTCAACTAATAGTTGTAACTCACCATAACTCGATGTCTTAAAGAGCGGAAACATGAATTCAGGAATTGACCTCCAAGGAACTTTTATTGAATCCCTCCGGGATTTAGGTATACCAGCCGGGACAGCCAAAGCGATTTGGATGCCCCTGCCAATGATACTGATGCTGATTGGGGCAACAGTGGGGGTATTAGTTGCTACTTGGCTAGAACGGAAAATTTCCGCTGCCGCACAGCAGCGAATTGGGCCAGAATTCCAGGGGCCTTTTGGGTTGCTCGTGCCTGTAGCCGATGGTTTGAAATTGGTATTTAAGGAAGATATAGTACCAGCCAAATCTGACCCCTGGCTGTTTACCCTTGGCCCAATTATTGTTGTAATTCCGGTGTTTCTGTCGTTCCTCATCGTCCCCTTTGGACAGAATATCGTAATTAGCAATGTGGGCATGGGCGTATTCTTGTGGATTGCCTTATCAAGCATTCAGCCCATTGGCTTGCTGATGGCTGGCTACGCATCTAATAACAAATACGCACTCTTAGGAGGCTTGCGAGCAGCAGCGCAATCTATTAGTTATGAAATTCCTTTGTCGCTGGCAGTGTTAGCGATCGCTATGATGTCTAATAGCCTCAGCACCGTTGATATTGTCAATCAGCAATCTGGCTACGGCATCCTGGGCTGGAACATTTGGCGACAACCAATCGGTTTCCTGATTTTTTGGATCGCCGCCTTAGCTGAATGCGAACGATTGCCCTTTGACTTACCCGAAGCAGAAGAAGAACTTGTAGCAGGATATCAGACTGAATACACAGGTATGAAATTCGGTCTGTTCTACCTGGGTTCTTACGTTAACTTGATCCTTTCTTCCCTACTGGTAGCAATTCTCTACCTGGGCGGTTGGGACTTTCCCCTTCCTCTCAACCTGATCGCTGGTTGGCTGGGAGTCAGTGAAGTAAATCCTGTGTTCCAGATAGTAACTGGGGCTTTGGGTATTATTATGACCGTGTTCAAAGCCTATTTGTTAGTGTTTGTCGCCATCCTGTTGCGCTGGACAGTGCCACGGGTACGGATTGACCAACTGTTAGATTTAGGATGGAAGTTTTTGTTGCCAGTTGGTTTGGTTAATCTCCTATTAACCGCCGCGCTGAAACTAGCCTTTCCCTTCGCCTTTGGTGGTTAGTCATTAGTCATTAGTCATTAGTCATTGGTACAAATGACTAATGACCAAGGACAAAGGACAAAAGACAAATAACGCTGATAGCTTCAAAAGAGAGAGTGAAACACAATGCTAAAGTTCCTGAAACAAGTTGGTGATTACGCCAAAGAAACGGTACAAGCTGCGCGCTACATTGGTCAGGGACTTGCTGTTACTTTTGACCATATGCAGCGGCGTCCGATTACCGTACAGTACCCTTACGAGAAACTGATTCTTGGCGAACGGTTTCGAGGTAGAATTCACTTTGAATTTGATAAGTGCATCTCCTGTGAAGTTTGTGTTCGCGTTTGCCCAATTAACCTGCCTGTAGTAGATTGGGAATTCGACAAAGCCAGTAAAAAGAAAAAACTCAATCACTACAGCATTGACTTTGGAGTTTGTATCTTTTGTGGTAATTGTGTGGAATATTGCCCCACCAACTGTCTATCTATGACAGAAGAGTATGAGCTTGCCACTTACGATCGCCATGAATTGAACTATGACAGTGTAGCCCTCGGTCGTCTGCCCTATAAAGTAACAGATGACCCAATGGTTACACCACTGCGCGAACTCGTTTACCTACCCAAAGGCGTTCTCGAACCGCATGGACTGCCCGCAGATGCCCCACGTCCAGGTGCGCGTCCAGAAGACCTGGTGGAACAAACGGAAAAATAAATGTCATTTGTCCATTGTCATTTGTCCTTTGTTATTTGACCAATGACTAATGACCAATGACTAATGACCAATGACCAATGACTAATGACAATTGACTAAGGACAAAAAACAGTGAATCTAGCCGAAGGAGTACAGTTAGTATCGCTTGGCATACTAGGCGTGATGATGATTGGGGCGGCCATTGGTGTAGTGCTGTTCTCCAGCATCGTCTATTCTGCCTTTATGCTGGGGGGCGTGTTCATCAGCATGGCGGGAATCTACCTGTTGCTGAATGGTGATTTTGTTGCCGCCGCACAAATACTGATTTATGTTGGGGCGGTTAACGTGTTGATTTTGTTTGCCATTATGTTGGTGAATAAGCGGCAGGATTTTGTCCCATTTCCCAACTCTTGGGTGCGGAAAGTACTAACGGGTATAGTCAGTATAGGATTGTTTGCTCTTTTAACTACGATGGTACTGGCTACTCCTTGGGCTTACTCAACTCCTCCAGTGGTAGGTGGTGAAAGTTCTATAGTTTTGATTGGAGAGCATTTCTTCACTGACTTTTTATTGCCTTTTGAACTGGCTTCCATTTTGCTGCTGATAGCGATGGTAGGAGCAATTATTTTGGCACGTCGTGAGTATTTGCCAGACCAACTGATACCATCCAAACTGGGGCAAACTGTTTTGACTTTGCCAGAACGCCCCAGAGAACTGGTATCAACAACCAGCGAAACAAAAGAGTAATATTTGCGGCTTCAGTCGTAGATAAACAGCCAGATTTTTTTAGGAGAGATACCCAGATTCATGCAACTCCAGTACTTTTTATTACTAGCAGCAGCTTTATTTTGCATCGGCATCTACGGCTTAATTACCAGCCGTAACGCTGTGCGGGTGCTGATGTCAATTGAGTTACTGCTCAATGCTGTTAATCTGAATTTAATGGCATTTTCCAACTTCCTTGACTCAACATTAATTAAAGGTCAGGTTTTCACAGTATTTGTGATTACCGTGGCGGCGGCCGAGGCGGCGGTAGGTTTAGCGATCGTGCTGGCCATTTATCGCAACCGCGATACCGTCGATATGGAGCAGTTTAATCTCCTGAAGTGGTAATTTTGCGTGCAACTCAAGCAGGTAATCATTGCTTATAAAGCGCGGGATGCCCGAAGTAAAGAATGGGCAGAAATCTGTGCTAAACAACTCGAAAATCGTGAGTGTCACGTGTTGATGGGACCTAGCGGGCCGAAAGACAACCCTTATCCCGTCTTTTTGGCCTCGGCGGTTCAACCAATCGATCTGGCCTTGGTATTCGGTGGTGATGGTACTATTTTAGCTGGTGCCAGACATTTAGCCCCAGCTGGCATCCCAATTCTGGGGGTGAATGTGGGAGGTCATCTGGGGTTTTTAACTGAGTCAGCGGACGAGTTTCAAGATACGGAGAAAGTTTGGGATCGGCTGTTTGAGGATCGCTATGCTATCCAACGGCGGATGATGTTACAAGCTGCGGTGTATGAGGGTCACGGGTCTAATTTGGAACCAGTTAGTGAACGTTACCTGGCTTTGAATGAATTTTGTGTTAAACCTGCCTCCTCTGACCGAATGATTACCTCAATTCTGGAAATGGAAATCGACGGGGAGGTAGTCGATCAATACGTCGGGGACGGTTTAATCATTGCTACTCCTACAGGTTCTACTGGTTACACCGTTTCTGCCAATGGGCCAATTATCCACGATGGTATGGAGGCGATTACCATTACTCCTATTTGTGCAATGAGTCTTTCTAGTCGCCCCCTCGTTTTACCCCCTGGTTCTGTGGTGAGTATTTGGCCTTTGGGGGATTACGATTTGAGTACCAAGCTGTGGACAGATGGGGTTTTAGGGACTTCAATTTGGCCGGGACACCGCGTTGATGTGCGGATGGCAGATTGTCGGGCTAAATTCATTATTTTGCGCGAGAACAATTCCTACTATCAGACGCTGCGGGAGAAATTGCTTTGGGCAGGTACAAGGGTTCGCTACAGCAACAATCACCGTAATTAATTAAGTATTTTAGAGTGCATTTACCGCAGATTGCGATGGCGTAACCGCCCGCCGTAGGCGATCGCAACATCGCAACCAAAATTATTCAAGCCCCTGGATTCATCCGGGGGCTTTCTGCCCTAATTGTGATTTTTTTAACTGACTTGCATTTATAGCGTATATTAAAGGAAAATTTTGTATCTTATTGCCAGATTTTTTGGGAATTGATGTTCATAATAAAAGCACTCTACCCCTAATTCAAAAGTGTAAAAAAGCTCTCTAGAGGTTCTTTTATCGAAAACCGTCTCAATCACGCTTCGACACATTAATGCATAATGTGAACTATTTGTATAGTGCCTAAATCCTAGTAGGATATTTTCGCAAATCTAAGTAGGAAGATAGATGGAAGTTTCTGGATGCAACATCAATTCCCCACTGAATCCTCCTGCCTCTCTTGAAGATTTTCCCGTCCTTCAAACTGAAAAATATATCCTACGGCTGGCCTCAAATGAAGAAGAATTAAAATCAATTTATCGGTTGCGTTTTGAAGTTTTTAATCTTGAACTCGGCTTGGGATTTTCTGCTTCTAACTTTACCCAAATGGATATAGATAAGTTTGATCCAGTTTGCCATCATTTAATCCTGATCTCCAAACAAACGGGAAAAACGATTGGAACTTATCGGATGCAAACCTATACAATGGCTGCTCAAAGACTAGGATTTGATGCTGCCGATATATTTAATCTTAATGCGATTCCTAATTCTGTACTTCAGGCATCAGTTGAAGTTGGGCGTGTATGTATGGCTAAAGAATATCGCAATAGTCAAGCACTTTTAATACTTTGGGAAGGGCTAGTAAATTATCTGATCTGGAGTAAAAACCAATATTTCTTTGGCTGTGCATCATTATTAACACAATCTCCTTGGCAAGCTACTTGCGCTTATGATTATTTTCGGCAGAATAGCTTGATGCATCCAAGTATTTTGGTTTATCCAAATTCACAATCTTGTTTGGAAATGCCTCAAAGTTGTCCAGATTTATATAATGTTGAGATTCCTAAAATTTTACAGGCATACTTAAATATTGGAGCTAAAATATGCAGCCTTCCAGCTATTGATCGGCAGTTTAAGACTATTGATTTTTTAACTATATCTAATATTGCAGACTTTGCCAGATGGCGTTATCCAAATCCTCTCAAAAAACCCTTACCACTGAGGATTAGTCAAGATTAATGCTACTGTTGCCGCGTTATCCAACGGACACGAGAAAAAATTTCCTTTGAAAACCAAGTCTAGTTTTGCGGGATTTGATACAACCTTGCTCAATTCTTTTCGTAGTTAATAAGGGAGAGGTGTTGATTGTCGATCTTCTCAATCAAATTAAAGTAAGGTTGGCGATGTTTAATAAATAGGCTCTGCTTGAAGTCTTAGCAATGTCTACGACGGGCGTAGCTGCGGCATCTCATCCAGTCCGCTTAATTAGATGATTTTAGAAAACTTTTTGGGAAACCTACTTATGCGCCATCTCAAAATTGCTCCGAGTTGGTTGCGGTTTTTAATTGTTTTCTTATTAGCGATGGGTATATTGTTTCGCTTTTTTAATCTTGATGGCAAAGTTTACTGGAATGACGAAATTTATACCTCATTGCGGATTTCTGGTTACACAATAACTGAAGTGAAACAGCAAATTTTTAATAATCGTGTTATTGCCAGAGAAAGTTTTACTCAGTTTCAAGGTGTTAATCAAGAAAAAAGCTTAAATGAGATGATTATGTCTTTAGCAAAAGAAGATTCTCACCATCCACCGTTATATTATGTAATAGCTCGATTGTGGATGGAAATCTTTGGTAATTCGGTGACGGCGATCAGAAATTTATCTGCTTTTATCAGCTTGCTGGTTTTTCCTTGTGTTTATTGGCTATGCCGAGAATTATTTAATGTGCCATTATCGGTTCCTGGTGTAGCGATCGCACTTATGGCCATCTCTCCAATTCATCTAGTATACGCCCAAGAAGCACAAGAATATATTCTTTGGTTAGTCACCATCTTACTATCCAGTGCGTCTCTGCTGCGAGCAATACGGCTGGAATCACAAGATAAAGATGAGCTAGCAAAAAAACAACAACGACCAGATTTATTTGCTACCTGGAGCATTTATACAATAACTTTAGCCATTAGTCTTTATACATTTCTGTGGAGTGGATTTGTAGCAGTTGCTCACGGAATTTATGTAATGTTCACCGCCCAATTTAAGTTGACTGAAACTGCCAGAAATTATTTATTAGCATCACTTGTAGGTTTTTTAGTATTCATGCCTTGGATGGTAGTTGTGATCGGTGACTTTTTTCAATTTTTGATTTCAGCAGAGAAGACAACAACGCAGTTATCTCTGATGCCTATAATTCCATTTTTGCTAATGCAGTTAAGCCGAATTTTTTTTGATATAGACCTTAGCTCGAAAAATCCCGTGACCTATTTCATTACACCAATTTTCTTAATATTGGTAGGATATTCTATTTATTTTCTTTGCCGAACAACTAACTATAAAGTCTGGTTGTTTATCATCACATTAGTTGTAGTGCCAGCACTACCCCTAATACTGCCAAGTTTAATGGCTGGGGGGATACAATCATCTAACGAACCATATTTAATACCATCTTATTTAGGAATCCAAGTAACTGTTGCTTACTTACTAGCAATGCAACTATACAATGGGAGCCTCTCACGTCGGAGCATTTGGCATATAATCATGGCATTAATGATTATTTGTGGTTTGGTTTCTTCTAAGGTGAGTTCCCAAGCAGAAACTTGGTGGAATAAGGGTATGAGCTATAGCAATCCCCAAGTTGCCCAAATCATCAATCAAACTACTCGTCCACTTTTGATTAGTGATGCTTTAGGTAATAATTATGGGAATGTCTTTTCTCTGAGCTATCTTTTAAAACCAAAAGTGCGATTTCTATTGGTGAACAACCAAAAAATTCCCAAGATTCCTAATGGGTTTACTGATGTTTTTTTACTTAATCCTTCAGATACTTGGCGCGAAACAATAGAAAAAAAGTATAAGTTAAAGACAGATATTGTTTACAGTGATAACTATTATTCTGTCTGGAAATTAACTAAACCTCGTAATGTGCGCCGACGTGATATTTTACCGAATAATAAATTATCTGACAGTTTATAGTGTGGTAATGTGTTACATATTAGGTGTTTCACGCAGAAACACAGAGGCGCAGCGAAAGAGTAAATGATCATGTACAATTTATTATTGTGAAATTTAGTTATGCGGCATCTCAAACTTGCTCCCAATAGGTTGCGGTTTCTCATTGTCGTTCTGTTAATGATTGGTGTATTTTTTCGCTTTTTTAACCTTGACGGCAAAGTTTACTGGCACGATGAGACTTTTACTTCATTGCGAATTTCTGGTTATACGGCAACTGAAGTAAAACAGCAAATATTTGATGGTCGTGTAATTAATAAAGAAAGTTTTGCTAAATTCCAAAGTTACAATAGGGAAAAAGGCTTAAGTAACACAATTAAGTCCTTAGCAATAGAAGATCCACAGCATCCTCCACTGTATTATGTAATCGCTCGATTTTGGGTGGGAATCTTTGGCAATTCGGTGACGGCAATTAGAAGTTTATCTGCTTTGATCAGTTTATTGATTTTTCCCAGTGTTTATTGGCTATGTCGAGAATTATTTAAACCATCGCTATGGGTATCAGAGGTTGCGATCGCACTCATGGCAATCTCCCCAATTCATCTAGTATACGCCCAAGAAGCACGAGAATATATTCTTTGGATGGTGACTATATTAGTATGCAGCGCTTCATTGCTACGAGCATTACGGCTGGAATCAAAAGAGCAAGCACCACGCATATTAACCTGGGGAATCTATGCAATAACTTTAGTCCTCAGTCTCTATACATTTTTATTAAGTGGATTTGTAGCAGTTGCTCATGGGATTTATGTAATTGTCACTGCAAGATTTAAGTTGACTAAGACAGTGAAAGCTTATTTGTTAGCATCTCTAGCGGGTTTTTTAGCCTTCACACCTTGGGTTGTGGTTGTGATAACTAACTTTTTGCAATTTGACGGTTCAACATCTTGGACAAAGATGCAGTTACCCTTAGAGATTTTAATTAAATCTTGGCTTTTACAGTTGAGCCGGATTTTCATTGATTTAAACTTCGGCTTTGAAAATCAGTTTAGCTATGTAATTACGCCAATTTTTTTAACTCTTGTTGGATACTCTATTTATTTTCTTTGTCGAACAACTAACTACAAAGTCTGGTTGTTTATTGTGACATTGATTGTAATTCCTACACTACCTCTAATGCTACCAGATTTAATTTTTGGGGGTATACGATCACTTTCTGAACGCTATTTATTGCCTTCTTATTTGGGCATTCAACTAGCTGTTACTTACTTACTGGCTACACAGATACATAATAAGCGTCTTTTACGCCGGAGAATTTGGCAAACAATCATGGGAATATTGATTATTTGCGGGCTAGTTTCTTATGGAGTGAGTTCTCAAGTAAAAACTTGGTGGAGTAAGGTTATTAGCTATGGTAATCCGCAAGTTGCGAAAATTATCAATCAGGCGGCTCGTCCACTTTTGATTAGTGATGCTTCTGGGATTAATTATGGGAATGTCTTTTCTCTAAGCTATCTTTTACAGCCAAAAGTGCAGTTTCTATTAGTAAAAGATCAAACTATACCGAATATTCCCAATGAGTTCACTGATATTTTTTTACTAAATCCTTCAGATATCTGGCGCAATCAAATAGAAACGCATTATCAATCTACAACAAATGTTTTATATGGTGATAATCACTATTTGCTGTGGAAATTAGAAAATCTTCACTCATTGCATTGGAAGCATCCTATTTTTGCAGAAATACCCAACAAATAGAATTTACTATTACCAAGAAATCTTAGACTTGGGAAACTGCGATCGCTCTTACATCTCCTTTTTTATCAAATAAAATTCGTGGTTTCAGCAAGATTTTTAATAGTAACAGCAACGAACTAAACTCTCCTGGTGTATTTCGGCGTTTCCACTGTCCTGGACGACAAAATAACATTTCTATCAGGTGGCGATGTTGACTCAAACTCACTGATTCAAACCTAACACGCACTGTCGGAAATTCATTATTAAATCCTGTACGAACAATTTCTCCAGACAACTGAAGATTTTCGTCAACAATTTGTATAGTTACTAGCTGATTTGCAAATAAATTTCCAGATGGTTGCTGAGTCAAAGCAACTTCAGCACCTACTTCTGAAATCATTGTAGTCACACCCCAAAAATTTTGACCATTAACTTTTAACCGCACAATTCGCCGCAAATCAAACCATTCATAAAGGTCTTTTCTGGGAGCATCCAGCAAAATTAATAAGGCAATACCAATCATAATCAAATTATAAGTACTCCATAACCAACCCAAACTTATACCTTTAATCTCTTGGGCAATTTCTGGAGACACTGTAGTAGCCCAAAAACCTTGAACTATACTTATACTTAAATTTGCCCACAAGCTAATAGCATTGGCCATAAATAAAATAATTAAAGCTAAGGATAAATTCCAGTTGAAAATATAGCGATCGCTTCCTATACCCTTGGGTGTGACTTTAAATCTTTTTGAGAAAGGATTCAGCATGACTTTGATCACAGTCAGTGCTAGAGGAAAACATAATGCTAAGGAATAAATATCTGATAGTAGCGCTGAACGAGAATGGTGATTTAACCAACTAAATACTATCAAGTTTACCAAAAAATAAGGTAATAAAAAATATATTAAATCTGCTGTTGTTACCCGAATAGGAATCACACCTAAAAACGAATAAGCTAACGGTATCAAAAGAAAATAAACACGGGAAATAGGGCTAAACCAACTTAACAACCCCTCTAAATGAGCTAATCTTTGAAAGATACTTAATCCAGGAATGGTTAAAGGATTAGATTTGATAAAAAATGCTTGCAGTGTACCCCGTGCCCAGCGTAAGCGTTGACTTGTATGAGCAGCAATATTTTCTGCTGCTAAACCTGCACTTAATTTTTCATTTAAATAAATCACTTGGTAGCCTTGAGCCGTTAAGCGAATTCCTGTAAAGTAATCTTCACTTAATGACTCTGTGACAAAACCCCCAATTTCTTCTAAAGCACTGCGGCGAACGACGAAGGAAGTACCAGCACAAATCACACTACCTACTGCATCTCGAATTGGCTGAATTTGCCGATAAAATACTTCTTCATCTGAAGTAAGAACATTTTCTAAACCTAGATTATGGGCTATTGGATCAGTATTGTAGAAGCTTTGAGGTGTCTGGACGATAGCAATTTTTTCATTTTCAAAGAAGCCAACAGTGCGGGTGAGAAAGTTTTTTGTCGGGATAAAATCGGCATCAAAAACTACAATTAGTTCACCATTAGTTTTAGCGATCGCATTATTTAAATTTCCCGCTTTTGCATAACTGTTGTCAAGTCGCGTTAGATAATGACAACCCAATTCTTCTGCCAATTCTCTCATTTCTGAACGATTGGTATCATCCAAAAGGTAGATTTTCTTATTTGTATAATCTAGGGCTTGACAACCAATAATTGTCCGCCGCACAATAAAAGATGGTTCGTTATAAGTTGGGATTAAAATATCAACATCTGGTACATAAATACCACTAATTACAGCTAATGATTTTACATCTGCTTCGTGGTAACGTTCTTTGAAATTAAACATTAAAAATAGCTGTATGATGCTAGTAGATAGCATTAACATCTCAGCAAAAAATAATCCTAGACTAAATACCCCATTTAACGGATCTACTAAATTCAAGGTTGAGAGCGATCGCCATAGAACATAGCGCAAAGTTACAATGATTAAAATTGCTACTACTAACCGTTGCGACCAAATACGGGGCTGTGGAGACATTTTCATCACTACAAACACAGTTAGCAATAATCCGACAGTTGGTAGCAGCAAATATTTCATATCTATCTTTGGTGCTTCTAACCATATTGGTGGGTGCATTTGCCAGTCATTAACTTGAGTCAAAACTCCACTAATTCTGTCTTCACCAGCGAACCACCCTGCTATAATAATGCCCGATAATAAAACAATGCCTAATAGAATCACTGTTGCTGCATGGAGTTGGATAACTCTCTTGGAAACAGGAGTCTGAGATGGTTTGTAGCTAAACTTTGATCCTGACATTTCGACTTTTTTCGCCTAAAACTATTCTGCCAAGAAAGCATTTTAGCTAACTATTGTTTGTTACGGATTTTTTGCAAAAATGTAACAAAACATCTATAATAATACCTTATCCCAAAAAATATTTCTACTGTATTTTTTGATACACATAAAACTATTGCTAGAGTTGTAACCTTTTATTAAGATATTGAAATATTTAGTTTCTTAAAATCAGCTACATAGAAATAAATATTAAACAGATTCTCATCTGAAATTAATTTAAGTGATGGTACGATGCTTTAAATTGTATTTTGAGATGAATTTAATCATTCCTTAAAAGGTGTTGTATGGAACTAACAGATTTTCTTGGTCTTTTACATCCAGCGATCGCAATTATATTTGTCTTTCCACTCATCGGTACAGTGGTCAATTTTGCTTGGCAAACACGCCAACGCAGATTGCAAATTTTAGCTGGCAATAAGAGCAAAATTCCTCCAGTTGTAGGTTCAGAACATAAGCAGTTAGGTGAACTGCTAACAAGTGCAGTTGTCGGATTAACTTTAATCGGATTATCCTACCCTATTGGCAAAAATATTATCAAAAATCAAGTGTGGAATAAAACACCTTTTCAAGTTGTTTTTATCTTGTTAATATTTGCTGCAACAATTGCTTCTTTAGTATTTCTTTATCGGTCAAAGCAGCGGATATGGCGAGGAGTTTTTGCAACTTTAACTGGTGCAGGTTTGGTAATTCTAGGCTGTCAGGATGGAGTATATCGCCTCACAAGTCAATGGTATTGGTCACATTATTATATTGGTATTACCGCAGCACTGCTGATGATTTTTTCACTAGCAATTTTTCAAGATATTTATCAAGATAAATCCAATCGCTGGCGGCTCATTCACACGATTTTAAACTGCATTGCTTTGTTGCTATTTATTGGACAAGGGATGACAGGCACACGAGACTTACTAGAAATTCCCTTGAGTTGGCAAGAACCTTACATTTATATGTGTGATTTTGCTAATAAAACTTGTCCTACCCCAAATCCTCAAGCACCAAAATAGGTAAGGGTAGCAGGGAAAAACCCTTAAATTTTAACTTTTGTACAGACGCGATTAATCGCGTCTCTTGAATTGCCTAATCATTGCAGTGGCAGAGTTACAATCACTGTTGTCCCCACACCCTGTTCACTTTCTAATTGAATATGACCACCATGTAGCTCCACACACTTTTTAACTATAGTAAGTCCCAGCCCTGTTCCTTGAATTCCACCTACATTAGTGCCGCGATAAAAGGTTTGAAACAAATGGGTTTGGTCTTTGAGGGGAATGCCTATCCCTTGATCTTTTACCTGAAAAGTTGCGAGGCCATCTTTGCAAATCAAATCAAACAAAATATTACTATTTTGAGGGGAATACTTGATAGCATTGGAAAGCAAGTTAGTAAATATACTGTTAAGTAGGTTTTCATCCATTTGACCTTGGGTAGATTTCCCCTGAGAGGTAAAGATAATCCTATGCTGATTGCCTCCATGTAGTTGAAAAATATCTCTGAGTTCGCTACAAAAGTTTTCTAAATTCAATGGTGTGGGTTTATATTCAAGTTTGTCTGCTTCAGTTTTACTCAGAAACAATATCTCATCTAAAAGATCAAGCATCTGGTTGATAGCATTTTGAATTCGAGCAAAGTATTTAATTCTGCGATCGCCAGTTAGTTTATCATTATTATATTCAAGCATATCTACAGCCGTCTGAATCGTTGTCATGGGGGTGCGGAACTCATGGGAAACCATTGCTACAAAATTTGATTTTAACTGGTTAAGTTTCTGTTCCTTTGCCAACGCTTGACGGGTGCGTTCTTCACTCTCTCGCAATTGTTTGAGAATTTCGCCTCTTTCAATGGCATAGCGAATAGCACGCATTAACCGTTGTATCGTTATTTGATCTTTAACGAGATAGTCTTGTGCGCCTTCTGCTAATGCTTGCAGTGCTAAATTTTCATCATCAAGCCCTGTTAATACTACAACTGGGATATCGGGTACTGCTGCCCGAAATTCTTTCAATGTGTGCAGTCCAACAGAGTCCGAGAGGCTGAGGTCTAACAAAACTAGGTCAAATCTGTATTGCTTTAGACTCTCTATCTGAGAATTATCAAGAATGGACGCAGAGTTTCCCCTGCTAACATCTATTGCCTCAGATAGCCGTTCAACGTGTAACATCTGCCATTGTTGATCTGCGTGCCAAAATATTCGGCGTAGCAGATGGGCATCAATGAGACTATCTTCTACCAGTAAAATATGAATTGTGTGCTTTTCCATACTGCAGGGGTACATCAATTTATGAGATAGTCACCTGATTTCCTATTTATTTAGATAGGGCTTAATCCTCTGCTGTTGTAAGCAACATGGTAAGTAGTTCATAGCACTTTCAACATCTTCAACCCAGTGCAAGTTGTCGGCAATTTTGGCATTCAAGAAGTCTTTTATGGGTAGGTTCGCATCGCTAGGAGAGTATTCAACAAGCAAAATCTCGATGAGTCCCATGCAATTATTAGGCGGTTACTAGACAAACGTACATATATTTAAAGATACCTTAATTTGCGTTGAGGTAAGATAAAATACTGTTTCTACGCCCGACTCCGACTCAGCCCAGACCAAATCACCATGCCCTCGAACGGTTAATATTCCTCCATCCGAATGAATCGCCGTTTTGCCATAGCCTGCATCGCTTTTCTTCCATCAACCTTTGCATACTTAAGTAAAAAGCTATTCCGACGACACACAGTAATAGTAATGCCAAGCTAAAACCGCCTGTAACAATTTTTTTTGACAATCGCTTCATGGAATTCTCGTAGAAAACCAAATCAGTTTTAACTCCAATATCAAGCTGATGGCAATGCTTAAATTAAATAATACAAACTGAGTACTTAAATGCCAGGGCTATTTCATTCTCATCTAGCCCGCCTCAGAATGAATTCTGAGTCTAATAGCGAAAGTCGTCTAAAGACGACTGAGACTCATGTTAAAGTCCGTTTTAACGGACTTTAGCTATGAGCCTGGAACTTTAGTTCTGGGCGGTTTATGCCTAGAATGAAATAGCCCTGACTTAAATACTAAAGAAAAACAAAGGTTTTTATAAACTAGATTAATATCATATCTCCCTAATTACTTATCAACAAAACTCTTTGCATTTATGCCGAGTATATTTCAAGCATTGGTGAAATGATAAGTCTGGACTGTCATAATATCTATTCGTAGTCATTTTTTCTTTAAAAACTATTTCAGTTTCCCCAACCATAAGTAATGGATATAGTTATTGCTGGAGAAAAATTGTTAGCTAATATTTTAAAAATAGTCTCTGGTGGACAAACAAGAGTAGATCGTGCAGCTATTGACTGGGCTATAGAACACCAAGTTACTCACGGGGGCTGGTGTCCCAAAGGACGCAAAGCAGAAGATAGTGTGATTAGTGCGCGCTATAATCTAATTGAAACACTGTCTTCTAAATATTGTCAGCGCACTGAATGGAATGCTGGTGACTCAGATGGCACTGTGATATTTTCAATTTTTAAATAACTTTTTGGAGGTACTCTATTAACTACTGAATTAAATAAAAAGAGTGGATAATTAGGGCTACTACACCACATATCCACTCAAAACTTCTGGGATTAGGGTCATGAAAAAAGACCCGACGAGGTTATTAAAACTTGGGACAGGTCAAACTAACTAACGTGATTCAGTTCCCTGATTGGGGCTACCTGCAACAGAATCTTCTCCTGGTGCTTCTGGTGTAGCAGTGGGTTTAGCATCACTTTTTTCAGCATCACCAGTTTTACGAATACTTTCGTCGAGGGGAGTTTGGTAGCCACCAGAAGCAGTAGGAGTAGCTTCTTGATTATCAGATTTTTGTTTTTCTTGTTCAGCCATCACTAATATTCCTAATCATTTAATCTTGCTATTATTTTAAGAAGATTAGGGTGTAAGTTTATCTATCCAGAATATAGTTATGCCCAATTTTCTCCTCTATCCAAAGTATTGTTTAGTACTACTTATGTATGCTTACTAAGAAGGGGAAAGGAAAAGAATGGTGTAATGATTGTGATATAAACTATGAAAGTATAATTAATGAAGCAAAGCAATGTATCGTTACCATCTGGGTGTGTCCTTCGCCAAGCAACCTCTGCGGATCAGTGGCTGATTCAATTGCTGGTATTCTCAGCGAAACTCGACCCAACTCAGTTAAATTGGCAGCAATTTTGGGTAATTGAATACGATACCTACGGCGGGCAAAGCCTACGCAATCTGGTAGCTTGTGGACAGTTGCGTAATTTCTCAGGCGCACAAGAACTTGGTAGTTTGGTCGTCGCATCAGCTTGTAGAGGTCGTGGTTTGGGTATCTTACTAACGCAGCATTTAATTAGTACAGCAACGCAACCACTTTATCTAGAATGTTTAGGTCAGCGATTGACGCAGTTTTACAGTCGCTTTGGTTTTGTGCCAATATCTTTTGAAGATTTGCCACAATTTCCCAGGACAAAAGGCTTGTCTACACTCAAGGGGAAATTTAGATTTTCGCAATTAGCTAAAAGACTGCTTAGAGTTCCTGTAGTGTTTATGGAATATCGAGGTCAGTTAGGGTTTGATCCTCCTTAACCTTTAAAAATAACGTGAGTTCGATCAACTTCCCCCTACTTTGACTAAAGTTCAAGCCTGTATTTATTTGATGTGGAGAGAGACAGGTTTTGCAATGCGTAGGCGTAGCCAGCCGTAGGCATCGCTGATATCGTTAGGCTCAGATCCCCGACTTCTTGGAGAAGTCGGGGATCTTGTTGTTCACGAATGATTTAGGATTGCTATAGAGACTCATTCTATCTGTATAAAGAACTAAAGAACAAGCAATCACTGCATAAAACTATAGAACCTAACCGTATGTATTTATATAGGTTCAAATACAACAAACTCTATGTAGTTTGAAATTATCAAGGTAAAAAATTATGTCAAGCTTTATTCAAGTCCGGTTACACAATGAGCTACTGCACCCAGTCCGCGAGTGGTTGGAAACGATAGAAATTAATAACTCCAAATTAGCTCATTTTCTGTGCAAAGTTATTCCTGCTCAGTGTCCCTTTGAGCGAGACATCATCCTGTTTGGTCGGAAGTTGTTTCACATTCCTCCAATGTGTAAATTAAATCCCTTATACGAGGAAGTAGTTGGTTTACGTTTTAGAGCGCTTTGTTATCTTGCCGATGAATGCGGTGAAGATGTCACAGCCTATTGCTAATAACTCGTTGGATCATTCTTTGATCAAGCGGCTATCGGTAATTGCAGATTTACGGTTGTTACTTACTCAGGTTTATACTAAGCTAACGTACATCTAATTAGCTGTTTGGTTATTAAGAGTAGCTGACATCTGGCTAAAGTGTTTACAGACCGTATTGTTGCTTACTGTACCCCTGCTGAAATCATTAACATCATCATGACGCACATCTTACTGGTTGAAGATGAAGTCAAACTGGCACGATTTATCGAATTGGAATTGAATTATGAAGGCTATCAAGTTAGCGTCGCCTACGATGGATTAACTGCGCTTACCGCCGCGCGTGAGTTAAATGTGGATTTAGTAATTTTAGAGTGGATGTTGCCAGGTTTGTCGGGGTTGGAAATTTGCCGCCGTCTGCGAAGTATTGGTGATAAAGTGCCAATAATCTTATTAACCGTCAAAGATGAAGTGAGCGATCGCATTGCAGGTTTAGAAGCTGGTGCTGATGATTACGTCGTGAAACCCTTCAGCGCTGACGAATTATTAGCCAGAGTTCACATTCATTTGCGAAGAAGCCACCAAGAAGACGCTGTATATATTTTAGAATTTGAAGACCTGAGTTTAAATCGTCGCACACGAGAAGTCTACCGATGTAAGCGGTTAATTGAATTAACTCCTAAGGAATTTGATTTACTAGAATATTTACTAACCCATCCGGGACAGGTAATTACGTGCGATCGTATTTTAGAAGAAGTCTGGGGTTACGACTTCATCGGCGATGCCAACATTATCGAAACCTGCATTCATTACCTGCGTCTGAAACTTGAAGCCAATAACCAAAAGCGCCTTATTCAAACTGTAAACGCTGTCGGCTACATATTACGTGATTGAATTGGGCATTGGTTATTTATCGGTCATTCTACCACTGCTTCCTCATCTTTCTCATCTCTCCCTACCTTCTTGTTCCCCTTCCAATATCAAATAACGGTGAAACCCAAAAGGTTTCTGTTTTAGGAGGATTTGGGGTTTTTGGAAATCTCAGCAAAAACTTATCCAACTCAAAGTTAATTATACTAGTATGCACAAAGCTATGATCATCCAAAATTAAAAGTTTCAAATGGCATGACCTATCTAGAAACAGCAGCGCAATTTTACCGCGAAGTTGCCCAAACCCCGCAAGTGGGACTTTGTTGTGTGCAGAGTACACCCCTGCAACTACCAGGATTGAAAATTCCTTTGCTAATGCAGGAAATGAACTATGGTTGTGGCACTACTGTTCACCTCACCGAACTAGGAAACCAACCGACTGTGCTGTATGTCGGTGTTGGTGGCGGTTTAGAGGCGTTGCAATTCGCTTATTTTTCCCGCCATGCTGGTGCTGTAATCGCTGTTGAACCAGTTGAGGCCATGCGGGAAGCCGCCGCACGTAACCTGGAAATTGCTGCTCAAGAAAACCCCTGGTTTGACACTACCTTTGTGGAAATCAGTGAAGGCGATGCTTTTAACTTACCCGTTGCTGATGCTAGCGTCGATATCGTGGCGCAAAATTGCCTTTTCAACATCTTTGAACCAGAAGATTTAACTCGTGCTTTAAAAGAAGCATATCGGGTATTAAAACCAGGTGGACGCTTGCAGATGAGCGATCCAATTGCTACTAGTCCAATTCCAGCACATCTCCAACAAGATGAGCGACTGAGAGCAATGTGTTTATCAGGCGCACTCACATATCAAGAGTACACCGAACGGATTACAAATGCTGGTTTTGGTCAAGTTGAAATTCGCGCTCGCCGTCCTTACCGTCTACTAGATTCCCAAACTTATAATTTAGAAGAAAACCTACTTTTAGAAAGTCTAGATTCTGTCTCTTTTAAAGTAGCTATTCCCGAAGATGGTGCTTGCATTTTTACGGGCAGAACAGCCATTTATGCTGGTTCTGAACCCTTCTTTGATGATTCAGCAGGTCATCTGCTTCAAAGAGGTATTCCCGCAGCAGTGTGTGATAAAACTGCTGCTAAATTTGCAGCTATCAAGCCAGCAGAAATAATTGTTACTAATTCCACCTGGCACTATAGCGGTGGTGGTTGCTGTTAATTTATCGAAACAGAATTCAGGAGTCAGAATAATTCTGTGTGACTGGGGAATGAATGCAAAATTTGAATATTTCGCTAATTACGTTCTGAATTCTGACTTCTGAATACTTATTCAAAAACCTCAAAATGTTGTTAATTAGTCTATTTATAGCTACACTTTTTTTAGCATACTCAAATGGTGCAAATGATAACTTTAAAGGGGTAGCAACGCTGTTTGGTAGCCAAACCAGTAGCTATCAAACAGCAATTTTGTGGGGAACTTTTACAACTTTAGCTGGTGGAGTAACTGCAACTTTTTTGGCAAGTACATTAATTAAAAACTTCTCTGGAAAAGGATTAGTACCAGATGCGATCGCCAATGCTCCAGAGTTTCATTTAGCAGTTGCGATCGCATCTGGTTTGACAGTACTCATCGCTACCCTTATGGGGTTTCCCATTTCCACAACTCATAGTTTAACAGGTGCGCTGGTTGGCGCTGGATTAGTTGCGATCGGACTTAAGGTTAATTTTGCAGCTTTGGGAAATTACTTTATTTTACCTCTATTACTCAGTCCAATCATTGCTATTGTTTTGGGAGCAGGAATTTATATTTTATCTAACTATATTAATTCAAAATTGAATCTATCAGTCAACCAGAAAATGATTGATACTTGTCATTTTATCAGCGCTGGAATTATTAGTTTTGTTAGAGGATTAAATGATACTCCCAACATTGTCTCACTTATTTTAATTATTGAGTATTTCTCGATTCAAGGAGGAATGATTACGATAGCGATCGCAATGGCGCTTGGTGGTTTACTCAACTCCCAAAAAGTGGCAATAACTATGAGTGAAAAGATTACCTCCATGAATCGCACTCAAGGCTTATCAGCTAATATAGTAACTGGTATTTTGGTCGTTGCAGCTAGTCGCTTTGGACTTCCGATTTCCACCACTTACGTTTCAGTTGGTTGTATTTTTGGAGTAGGATTGATTAGCAAAAAAGCCAATATATGCGTTTTTTATAAAATACTACTTTCGTGGATTTTAACTTTACCTACTGCTGCAATTCTTAGTGGAATAACCTACAGATTATTGCAAGGTTAAAAAAACTAATAAATTTGTGCCATCTTTAAGGATTAGGAAATAATGCAAACTCAATCAAAAAGTACACTAGATACATCTATCACAAAATTCCAACACAAACTTAATTTTCCTTTAACAAAAAACGGAATTACTGTTTTACAAATTAATCTAGGTAAGCGTTGTAACCTTGCCTGTACACACTGTCATGTCGAAGCTAGTCCAAAACGTACAGAAGAACTTTCTCCTGAAATTTGCGAACAATTAATTTCGCTAATCTACAAATTCCCCGAAATTCAAATTGTGGATTTGACTGGTGGTGCACCAGAAATGAATTATGGATTTAAGCCACTAGTAGAAGCAGCAAGAATAACTGGTAAACAAGTGATTGTCAGGTCTAACTTAACTATTTATTTTGAAGATGGATTTAGTGATTTACCAGAATACTTTGCTAAACACCAAATAAGAGTTGTGGCTTCTCTACCATGCTACCTAGCAGATAATGTTGATAAAATGCGCGGTGCTGGTGTTTTTGATAGTTCAGTCAAAGCTTTGCAATTGCTTAACCAATTCGGCTATGGTAAAGAGCCAAATTTAATTTTGGATTTAGTATTTAATCCCCAGTTACCCACGGGTGAAAAGTTTTCCTTAGCTCCCGAACAGATTAACCTAGAACGAGATTACAAAATGTTCTTACAAGAACATTTTCATATTGTGTTTAACAACCTCTTCACTATTACCAACCTACCAGTTGGTAGAACAAAAATGTATTTAGAACGGAGAAAACTATACACCAGCTATTTGCAGTTTTTAGAATCGCATTTTAATCCCAACACGGTTCAACATTTAATGTGTCGTGACGAACTTTCAATTGACTATTTGGGCAATGTGTACGATTGTGACTTTAACCAGATGATGAATTTACCTGCGAAAAGTCGCAATGGTGAAAGCCTGACAGTTAGCAAATTGCTAGAAGCTAGCAGTTTAGACCAGATTAGTGAGATCCAAACTGCTGCTTATTGCTATGGTTGCACTGCTGGCTGTGGTTCCAGTTGTGGTGGTGCTTTGCTTGAAAGTTAGCTTCAGGATTAAAGTTAGAAGTGGTTAGATTTTAAACTTAGCTTTCAGACTAACTTTATTCCACCAAACCTGCACATTCAAAGCGGTTCAAACGATTGGAAATTTTTGACTCACCGGATTTATATCTAAGAGTGCGATCGCCAAAAAAAAGTCTGTTACCAAAATCGTTACGAGTACTTTGTTATTGGGCAGTTACTTTATGATGATATTTAGTTAAGCTCCTTACACTACACTGAAAGCCGTGAAACATTATTTTTCACGGCTTTTTCTTTCTATTTTGGTTACTCGCAACCGCAAGGATTTTGAAAAAGTGCCTAATTTGCGTTTAGAAGATTGGACTATATCTCAATACGATTCAGTTAAGGCTAAAACTCTATTGTCAAAGCCAACTTTTTTAATAAAACGCCAAGAACGCAAAGGAACAGAAGGAAGAAATGCTTAACTGAACCGTATTGGAATATATCTTAATTTTTCTCAAGGCTAAATTGACTTATTTGTTTATAATAAAAAACTTCAGAATGATATTCTTAGCTTGCCAGTATTCTTTGGCTGAATTTAAAATATCCAATGCTATTTGGTACTGTGTCGGTTCAGATTGAGCAAAGATATCAGCATTATCATACAATATGACGTATCTCTCAGCCGGACACCATGTTAAATCGGTGATACATTCATCAAAAGCATCCCAGTTAGCACCAAAGTATGTAGGAAATTGCATTGCTTCAGCAGCTTTCCTTAAAAATGTTTCTTTGCTATTAATTTTT
>Ga0105049_10001092_pt1 | contig 31619 bp, 33 predicted proteins | sample MAT06_FD_78087 | JGI IMG/M metagenome (GOLD analysis project Ga0105049, IMG submission 78087) | Freshwater microbial communities from Lake Fryxell liftoff mats and glacier meltwater in Antarctica - MAT-06 | ecosystem: Environmental > Aquatic > Freshwater > Ice > Liftoff microbial mat | place... | reverse complement strand
CTCAAGAGCTATGGCTGCACCAACACCGAGCGACTCACCTACGATTACCAGCCGCCGGCGCCGGTCGTCCGCCCCGCAGGCGCGCTTGCGCCGACTCCGCCGGAGGGCGCCATTCGACGGGAACAGGGTGGCGGTCGCTCACGCGGCATGCGCACTCGCACCGGCGTGAACTCCGATTCACTCCGTCAGCCGGATGCGCGACTGCGTGCCTTGAATTCGCAGCCGAGCACTCCCGGTGAGCGGCAGGAGGTGTACTGCACCAAGGTCGGCACCACGCACCCGGAGGAGATGTACATCGTTGGTGCACACATGGATGGCATCGGATGGGGCGAAGCGGCGAACGACGATGGCTCAGGAACCGCGCTGGTGATGGAAGTGGCCCGCGTCTTCAGCAGCCCTGATGTCACGACGGAGCGCTCGATTCGCTTCATTCTCTGGAACAACGAGGAGACGGGACTCAACGGCGCTCGCGCCTACGTGGCTCAGCGCGCTGCATTGCAGGGTCAGGAGATGCCGGCGGGATCAGGAAAATACCCGGAGCCGAAGTGGCTCGGCATGATTCAGCATGACATGATGATGTTCGACCACGGCATGCCGCGCGCCGACAGCACGATGACGAAGGAGCAGCGCCCGGAAGCCGACGTGAACATCGAGTTCCAGTCGGCGTCGAAATTTGCAGCGCAGTCGGCGACGCTCGCGTGGCTGCTTCAGGGCGCCAACGAAAAGTTCGCGACCGACTATCCGGCGACGGTGAGCTCACATATGACCAACACCGATTCCGGACCGTTTCAGGACCTGGTGGCGGCCATCAGTCTGCGAGAGAATGAGCGCGGATCGCAGATCGGGAGCGGGTGGGACCCGCACTGGCATCAGCCGACGGATCTCTTCGCGACCTTCACCGACAAGGATTTCCGCCTCGGGTTGAACGCCGCGCAGACGACGCTCGGCGCCGTCGCCACGCTCACCGGCGCCAAGCTGAAGCGGTAGGAGACCGTTCCCGGCGCGCGCATCAGGGCGGATGCGCGCGCTCCAGCGGCACGAGATACGGCGTGCAGTCCAGATGGAGACCGTCTCCATGCTGAGCGCCAACTGGTGCAGCGTCGATGATCGGGCTGGTTCTGTGGCAGGCGTGGACGTCTGCAATGCGAATGCACCGACGACCACGTCGCGCTCCACGGCGCAGAGCGCGTGCGTCGCGCTGAACGGCTGTCCCTCCTCCGGCTGAACGGCGACGATCATGGCGGTCGCCGGGACGCTCGCCGTTTACCACGCCAGCAGCCCCGGCTCGAAGTGGTCGAGCAGTGAGAGCGGCTTCTGCACCTCCGGCACCGGTGTGAAGTTTGGACGGCCCGACAATTCGGTGCGTTCGGCGGCGGTCAACGTCTGACGGGTCCACCGGGCGTCGATCGCTGCGCGACAGGACGTGACCGCGAGGTTCTCTCGCAGATCTGCGTCGAGCGGGTCACGCCCACGCTGCGCGCCAGCGCCGTTGAGTGCAGCGCCGGTCAACAGAGCACAGCGGAGGATACCGTGACGAATCAGCAAAATTCTGGCGATCGTGGCAGAGGGAAGACGAGACCGTGGTTTGATTTGCCCTGCCCCTCGGTCACAGTCCTGCGGTGTAGCGGTCCGGACGGAACGGCTATAGTATCGACGTGTGATGTACTCAACCTGCATACACTGCCACAGTGCCCTTGGCGAGAACGCGCTCATCGAGACGTTGCCGATTGGACGCCGGATTGCGTTCGACGCCAGCACCGGCCGACTGTGGGTGGTGTGTCCGAAGTGTGCGCGATGGAATCTGGTCCCGTTCGAGTCGCGGTGGGAGTCGATCGAGGCGGGCGAGAAGCTCTATCGGGACAGCACGCAGCGGATGAGCACCGGGGAGATCGGGCTGGCGAAGACGAGGGAGGGGACGGAGTTGGTCCGGATCGGCGAGCCGTTGCGGCCGGAGATGGCGGCGTGGCGCTATGGGGCGCTGCTGTCGCGGCGGCGGTGGCAGTACGCGACGACGACAGGACCGCTCAGCGCGCTGTTTGGGATCGCGTTGCAGGTGCCACTGTGGAACCTCTCACACTTCAGTTCCGTGCTCAGTTACACCCTCAGCGCGGCGGCGGCGATTGGCATCAGCAGTGTGGTGGGCACGGCAGCGCATCGATACACGGTCGGAAAGACCCAGTCCACACTGCCGCTGGGCGATCAGACGGCATACGTGACACGGAACATGCTGGCGCAAATCGTCGTCGAACCGACCGACGCGAATGGCGTGGCGCTGTGGGTGCCGATCGTCCGTCGGCCGGTGGAAGCGTCGCATCCTCTGCATCGCCTGCTGATGCTGCCAGTCTTTCTCCGCGAACGTCTCCGCGGTGATACGGGCGGTGCGTGGAAGGCCGAATTCGATGCTCCGACTCACTTCACGCAGGTTGACGAGAGGGATCAGCCTCGCGCCTTGCGCCAGATCCTCCCTCTTGTGCACGAACAGGGTGCCGGCACACGAATGATTGCGGACGCAACCACTCATCTCTCGGAGCGCGGAGTGACGCCCTCCCAGCTGCTCTTCGGCGGCCGCAACAAGTGGGAGCGCATGGAAAGAGCGAGCCTCTACAGCATCAGCAAGCCGCGCCGCCTCGCACTCGAGATGCTGGTGCACGAGGACAGCGAACGACGCTGGCTCGCCGGAGAACTGCTCGACCTCGAACATGAGTGGCGTCGGGCCGACGAGATTGCGGAGATCGCCGATGGACTGCTGCGTAACCCCGCCGTCGAATCGGAGCTGACACGCCTGAAAGGTGAGAGTGCTGGCGACACAGCGCGGCAGAGATGATCGGCGGGCGGCGTCAGAGAACCGTGCCGTCGATACGCTTTCACGCGTCGACGCTCACGACTCAAGACTTCGGACTTCGGATTCCGGACCTACGCCCCACTCCTTCCGATCACGGCAAAGTCCTCCTGACCGTGGCCCGCCGCGAGTGACTGATCCATGCGTCCGGCCAACGCCTTGAGCATCGGGGCAGCGTCCGGCGACACGGTTTCCAGCATCAGCCGAACATCCTTGCGCGCCACATCGAGCGTGAAGTTCGACTCGAACTCGCCGCTCACCATCAGCGGACCGCGCGTGACCACGGCGGCGTTGAGGTTCGTCCTGGCCAGCATCTCCAACACAGCACTCCGCGCGACACCGGTGGCGTCGGCGAGCCGCATCACATCGGCGACGACACCGATCACCGACAGCACCGATGCGTTGCCGAACAGCTTGTAGACCGCCGCGAGATCGGCGCGTTCGCCAACGTGCCACAGTTCGCCGGTCATCGCCGACACCGCTGTCCGAATTGATTCCACTCGCGCGGTGGGCCCGGCGATCAGCATGAAGCCCTTGGCCAACCGTGCCGCACCGGGCCCCATCATGACCGGGGCGTGCAGATACTGGATACCGTCTGCCTCGAGGGCGGCCGCGCGCGCCGCGGTGCGTGCCGGCTGGGTCGTGGTGTGATCGATGATCACGGTACCGGGGGAGAGCGCTCCCCGAAGATCGGCGATCGTGGCATCGACGACGTCGTCGTCCAGCAGCACCAGATGCACGCGATCGGCGTCGCGAACCGCATCGGCAGGCGACTCCGCTGCACTCGCCCCCAGCGCGACCAGCGGCAGCGTCTTGGCCGGTGAACGGTTCCAGACCACCACCTCCGTACCGCCACGTGCCAGCAACCCTTCCGCGAACCCGCTGCCAAGCAGCCCCATCCCCAGCACCGCTACTCGTGTCATCTGCGCCCGCTCCATCAAGTGAAAGTGATCGACAATGAAGGATAGCTGTCAGCACAATGCAGCCAGGGCACAGGTCATGCACGAGCAGCGCACTGCGCCATGCTCGCGCATACACAGCCGCTGCCGTCTCGCTATCTGCGCACCGGCAGCGCAATCGTCGCCACCGTCCCCTGCCCCAGCACACTGTCGAGCACCAGCGTCCCCCCGTGCGCCCGCACGATCCCGTTCGCGATCGCGAGCCCCAACCCCGCCCCCGACCGATTCGTCCGCTTGCTCTGCCAGAAGCGATCGAACACATACGGGAGGTCCTCGGTGGAAATCCCGACTCCCGTGTCCTGTACCGACACGATCACACCCTCGGCACCGCGCGCTGCCCTCATCCGCACGGAGCCCCCCGACGCGGTGAACTTGATGGCGTTTCCAACCAGGTTTGACAGCACCTGCGCGATCCGATCGTGATCGATTTCGACCGCAGGCAAGCCAGCCTCGATCTCGGTTTCCAGCAACACTCCGCGGGCGACGGCCGACGGCGCAAGAATGTCCGCCATCGTGGCCATCAGCACCCCGATCGCTTCCGGCTCGCGAACCAGCCGGAGCTGACCGCGCTCCAGCCGCGTGACGTCCAGCAGATCCTGAATCAGCGCGTCCATCTGCGTCGCTGCTTCCAGCATCACAGTCGCGTGCTCAACGGCGTTCGGCGGCAACGTGGCGGCAGCGGCGTCAGTCGGCATTCGCAGGAGCGTCGCCGCCAGCATCTTCACCGCATTCACCGGATTCCGCAGATCATGCGAAACGATGCCGAGAAGGTCGTCGCGGTCACGAAGGGCAGTCTGCGCGTCCGATAGCGCTCGCTGGGCAACGATCTCGCTCCGCCGCCGTTCCGAAACATCGCGCATGACCACCGCGAACAGCGGGCCTTCCTCCGTCTCCACGTGGATGATCGCGGCTTCCGCCGCAAACTCTTCACCGCTCTGCCGCACACCAAAGATCGGGGACCGCTCTCCCATGCGCCGGGCTGCGCTGTCGCCAGCCCCGAAGGTGTTCACGTGACGTGCATGTGCGCCGTGAAACCGGGCCGGGATGAGCATCGACAGCGGCTGACCCAGCACCTCTTCGGGCGCATAGCCGAACATGCGGGAGGCGCCATCGTTGCAGAAGCAGACCGTCTGCGCTGCGTCGACACAGAGAATGGCGTCTGACGCGACGTGAACGATGCGAGCCAGTGCGTGATCGGGAACATTTCGGATTGGCATTAACGCAAATTCTAGCCACTTGCGCCACCTTTGGTGTCCGGCTTCGCCTGACACCGCCAACGCCGGGCAGAGATCACGTTGTTGGCAGACCTGGAGGTCGCCATGGGGAACGATGTCATTACAGTGCTGCTCGCCGACGACCACGCTGTGGTGCGCTACGGCCTCAAGGCGGTCCTGGGCACGGCGCCTGACATAACGGTGATCGGCGAGGCGCGAAATGGACGCGAGGCGGTCGACGCGACGATGCGACTCAAGCCCGATGTCGTTGTGATGGACCTGAGCATGGATGTGATGGATGGTGCGCAGGCGACGCGCGAGTTGCAACGCCTGGAATCACCGTCCAGAATCCTGATTCTGACCATGCACGCCGAGGACGAGCATCTCGTCAGGCTGCTGGAAGCGGGAGCGAGCGGCTATCTGGTGAAGAACGCGGCGGATCGCGAGCTGGTGGATGCGGTGCGCATGGTTGCGCGAGGGGACCAGTATCTGCAGATCGGTGCCGTTCGCGCTCTGGCGAAGGAGTTGAAGAAGCGCGACCACCGCGCCGTGGAACAGAGGCAATACGAATCACTCTCCGATCGCGAGCGAACGATTCTCCGCCTGATCGCAGCCGGCTACACCGGCCCCGACATTGGTGCGCAGTTGCACATCAGCGCCAAGACGGTTGATACGTACAAGCAGCGGATCCAGGAGAAGATCGGGCTGTCGCATCGGCCCGACTACGTTCGCTTTGCTGTACGCCTGGGGCTGCTCGACGAAGAAGTGCGGATGTAAGGCAATGCCGGACGCCGATGTCCGGTGTCACGCCGCAACATGCGGTGTCTGCCTGACGCTGTGAGCGGCACAGGTGGGAGAAGTTGTCAGGGTCAGCCGCGCCGCCGTGCGCGCTCCTTACTTCCACCGTACGAGGTGTTCGTTCATGACCACGGCCGTCGCTGCCGCTGCGCCTTCGCGCGTGACCACTCCGCTCGATGCGTTTTCGTACGACGACGACGTTGTCCGCAAGTTCATGGTGGCCTGCGTGGCGTGGGGCGCGATCGGGATGCTGGTTGGCGTGCTGATAGCACTTCAACTTGCGAGTCCCGTTTTCAACCTCGGGCTGCCGTGGACAAGCTTCGGACGACTCCGTCCGCTGCACACCAACGCCGTCATCTTCGCCTTCGGCGGAAACGCGTTCTTCTGCGGCTGCTACTACTCCACGCAGCGCCTGCTGAAAGCGCGCATGTTCAGCGATACGCTGAGCAAGATCCACTTCTGGGGATGGCAAGCCATCATTCTGGCGGCCGCCCTCTCACTCCCGCTGGGCTTTACCCAGGCCAAGGAGTACGCCGAACTGGAATGGCCGATTGACATCGCGATCACGGTGATCTGGGTCGTCTTCGCGGTCAACTTCATCGGTACACTGATCCGCCGCCGCGAGCGGCACCTCTACGTGGCGCTCTGGTTTTATCTGGCGAGCATCATCACGGTCGCGATTCTTCACATCTTCAACAACCTGTCGATTCCGGCCGGTCCAATGAAGAGTTACAGCGTCTACGCGGGTGTACAGGACGCGTTCATGCAATGGTGGTACGGACACAACGCGGTGGCGTTCTTCCTCACGACACCCTTCCTCGGCTTGATGTACTACTTCATGCCGAAGGCCGCCGAAGGCCCGGTGTTCAGCTATCGGCTGTCGATTCTGCACTTCTGGTCGCTGGTCTTCATGTACATCTGGGCCGGCCCGCATCACCTGCACTACACGGCGCTCCCCGAGTGGGCGTCATCGCTCGGCATGGTGTTCTCGGTGATGCTGTGGGCACCGAGCTGGGGTGGCATGGTTAACGGATTGCTCACGCTCCGCGGCGGCTGGCACAAGGTGGTGAACGATCCGATCCTCAAGTTCTTCGTGATCGGGATCACCGCCTACGGTATGTCCACATTCGAAGGCCCCATGCTGAGCGTCAAAAGCGTGAACGCACTGGCGCACTACAGCGACTGGATCATTGCTCACGTGCATACCGGAGCGCTGGGGTGGAACGGTTTCATCACGTTCGGGATGATATACTGGCTGCTGCCGCGGCTCTTTCAGGCACCATTGTACAGCAAGCGACTGGCGGAGATGCACTTCTGGATCGGAACGTTCGGGATCATTCTCTACGTCGTCTCGATCTATTCAGCGGGCATCACGCAGGGCCTGATGTGGCGTGCCTTCGACGAAACGGGGCGCCTGATGTACCCCGACTTCATCGAGACGGTGGTGCGTCTGCTCCCCATGTACTGGGTAAGGGTGGTCGGCGGCAGTCTCTATCTGGTGGGTGTGTTTCTGCTCGGCTGGAACATGTTCATGACGTGGAAGTCACGGCCCGCCGTCTACGACGTTCCGGTGATTCACGCTGCCCCCCTCGCCAGGTCGTGGATCGAACCGGTGATTCTGGCGCCAGTCGGCGAAGGCGTGATCGGGCGGGTGCGCGCGATGCGCTATCACCGGCAGTGGGAGGCGATGCCGGTGCTGTTCAGCGTGCTGGTCACCGTCGCCGTTGCCGTCGCATCGCTGTTAGAGATCGTCCCCACGTTCCTGATCAAATCCAACGTTCCGACGATCGCGAGTGTCAAGCCCTACACACCGTTGGAGTTGTACGGGCGTGACGTGTATATCAGGGAGGGGTGCTTCAACTGCCATTCGCAGATGGTGCGTCCGCTTCGCTACGAGACGGAGCGCTACGGCGAGTACTCCAAGCCCGGCGAGAGTGTGTACGACCACCCGTTTCTCTGGGGATCGAAGCGCAATGGCCCGGATCTCGCACGTGAAGGAGGCAAGTATCCGAACCTGTGGCACGTGACGCACTTCAACAACCCGAAGGACATCGTGACTGGTTCGCTGATGCCGAGCTATCCGCACTTCGCGACGACTGCCATTCCATGGCCGGAGATCCAGAAGCGCGTTGGTGTCATGGCGATGCTCGGCGTCCCATACGGCAAGGCTGTGACACAAGCGGAAGCGATGGCGCGGGCACAGGCGCAGCTGATCGCCACCGACATCGAGAAGAGCGGTGGGCCCGCAAACCTGCAGGATCGCGAGATCACGGCCATCGTGGCGTACATCCAGCGGCTCGGCCAGGATATCAAATTGGCGAACGACCGGCCACTTGGTGCCGCACGGCCGGCAGCCGGGCCTGCGACCGGTAAACTGGCGCGGAGTGCTCCATGACCCTCACCGACCTGATGAGCGGATCGGGCCTTACGCACTACGCCGTCGTTGCGCTGGTCCTGTTCTTCGGAGCGTTTCTGTCGATCGGCCTGTGGATCTGGTGGCCGAGTCATCGCGCGCGCTGGAGCAGTGACGCGCAGATCCCGCTCGACGAGGCTCCCACATCCGCCGAGGACACGCCGTGAGCAACCCCACCAATCCCACCGAGCGTGACCGCCTCCTCGAGCATTCGTACGACGGTATTCAGGAATACGATAATCCGATGCCGCAGTGGTGGGTCATCACGTTCTGGATCACGATCGCGTTCGCCATCATCTACTACCTGAATCCCTGGAATTTCGGCACCGGGTCGGGAAGTGTCGCCGAGTACGAGAAGGACATGGCTGCGTTCCGCGCCGCTCATCCCGCGAATACTGGTGGTGGCGATACCCGCACTCTCCTGGCCGCAGCTGGAAGGCGGGAGGATGTTGCAAAGGGCCAGCGTGTCTGGGCAGCCAGGTGTGCAGCGTGCCACGGCGCCGACGGTGGCGGGCTGATCGGGCCGAACCTCACCGACGATGCGTGGCTGCACGGTGAGACCATCGGCGACATATACGCTACCGTGAACAACGGCATCCTCGCGAAGGGCATGCCGGCGTGGGGCAAGCTGCTCAAGCCCGACGAGATGGAGCACGTCGTGGCATATGTCTGGACGCTGCAGGGCACGTCACCGGCCAAGCCCAAGGCGGCTGAGGGCGTGGTGGTGAAGCGGTGAGTGCACCGAAGGCCGTCGGACGCGTTTTGCCAACGCTCAACGAGGACGGATCGCGACACTGGATCCGGCCCCGCGAGTCGACGGGCGAGTGGTGGTCGCGCCGGCGAATCGTCGGCTATGGGCTGATCGCCTTCTTCGTCACACTGCCGCATTTGCGGTGGGACGGCAAGCCGTTGATCCTGCTCAATGTGCCGACCCGCGAGTTCACGCTCCTTGGTACGACGTTTCTGCCGACCGACACGCTGATTCTGATGTTGCTGCTCAGCAGCGCAGTGCTGTCGGTGTTTCTGTTTTCGGCGCTCTTCGGTCGGGTGTGGTGCGGATGGGGGTGTCCGCAGACGGTGTACATGGAGTTTGTCTTTCGCCCCATTGAACGCCTCCTCGAGGGCGGGAGGAGCGGCTCGCTGGCGCTGGACAAGGCGAGCGGCGTCATGGCGCCACGACGGATCCTGAAGTACGTCATCTACGTACCGATCTGTCTGGTGCTGGCACACACCTTTCTGGCGTACTTCGTCGGTACGGATACGCTGGCTCAATGGGTGCGACTGTCTCCGTATGACCATCCGACGCCGTTTCTCGTGATGGCCGTGACGACGGCGTTGATCTTCATCGATTTCGGCTGGTTCCGCGAGCAGACGTGCCTGATCGCCTGCCCATACGGTCGCTGGCAGTCGGCGTTGATCGATCGCAAATCATTGATCGTTGCCTACGATCCAAAACGCGGTGAGCCTCGCGCAGCCGGACACGCGCGAACAGAACAATCGGGAGACTGCATCGCCTGCGGTGCCTGCGTTGCCACCTGTCCCACCGGGATCGATATCCGGAACGGACTGCAGATGGAGTGCGTGCACTGCACCCAGTGCATCGACGCCTGTGATGACATCATGCTGAAGCTTCACAAACCGAAAGGGCTCATCCGTTACGCGTCGCAGGAAGGGTTGGCCGGCAGGCCCTCCCGTATCCTGCGGCCGCGGGTTGCGATCTACTCCGGCGCGCTGCTTCTCGCGCTGAGCGGACTCGGAGTGACACTCGGCACACGTGCGACTGCCGATGTCATACTCCTGCGTTCGAGTTCGGAGCCGTACCGCGTCGAGAGCGACGGTCGCGTTGCGAACCAGCTCCGTGTGAAAATCGCGAATCGATCAAACCTGCCACAGACATACACCCTGACGGTGACGGGGCTGACGGGCGGCGAGGTGATTGCACCTGAGCTGCCGCTGACGATCGCCGCCAACTCCCAACGCACAACGAGCCTGTTCCTGCTGGCCGATCGTGCGTCGTTCACCAACGGGCGTCGCACCATCTCCGTGCAGGTGCAGGCGGGGACTTCCTTCGTGCGCACGCTGCCGTTCGCGATGCTCGGCCCCCTTTCCAGCGCGACGGCTGCACCGTGACAACACCCACACGACGGTTCCAGCCGTGGCCAATCGCCATCGTCACCGTGCTTCTGGCGCAGATGCTCTTCGGCGTGTGGATGGCACGACTGGCGTCCAGCGATCCGCACTTCGCGGTGGAGCCCGACTACTATGCGCGCGCCGTGAACTGGGATGAGACGATGTCGCAGTCGCGGCGCGACCGTGCGCTCGGATGGCGTGTGAACGCGACGATCGTCAGAGCATCCCCTGACTCGACTGTCCTGCGAATCGCCATCACCGACTCGACCGGCGCGCCAGTGATGGTGGACTCGATCGTGGGCGAAGCGCTGGCGGTGGCGCACGCGGCACAGATAAACACGCTTCGCCTTGAGCGTGACGGGGACCATTGGACGGTGCCTGTACCGCACGCGGTCTCCGGTCTGTGGGAGATTCGCCTCCGCGCGGTGCTTGGTGCGGAGCTCTTCACATCGCTGCAGCGTGTGGAGCTCAAATGACGCTGCTGCTCGGTGTACTCGTCGCCAGTGTACTGGGGTCCGTGCATTGCGGGGCGATGTGCAGCGTATTCGCCTGCCTGGCAAATGGTGGTGCGCGCCGCGGCAGCTGGTATCACGGCGGAAGGCTGGGCGCGTATGTGACCCTCGGTGCAATTGCAGGCACCTTCGGCGCCGGGATGAACCAGCTTGGGCTCATCGCGAGCGTTCAGCGGACGGCTGCGTTGATGACGAGCGTGGCGTTGATCGTCTGGGGGGCACTCCAGCTGCAGGCGGCCCTGCAGCCGATGCGATCACAACCGACGACGCCGATCGCAGCGCGGTGGGGTGGTGTGCTGGCCCGCATCGCAGAGCGCTCGTCGATGTGGGACCCGCGGCTCCGCGCCACAGCCATCGGCGTCACCACCGGCCTGCTGCCCTGTGGCTGGCTGTGGGCATTCGTGGCCACCGCGATGGGCACCGGGTCGGCCGTTCGCGGCGCAAACGTGATGGGAGTCTTCTGGCTTGGAACGCTCCCGATGTTGCTGGCGGCGGTCGCCGGCGTACGGCGGATGGGGCCAATCGCGCGCAGGCGTTGGCCTATCGCGAGTGCGTCGCTGGTCGTGGCACTGGGTGTGGGCGAACTGGCCTCGCACCTGCTGATGCCGCCCATGACGACCCCGGATCACAGCACCAGACATCGTCACGCTGAACAACGATGACCGCTACGCTCAGCGCTCCACTCGCCGGTGAGCCGTTCACGGAAACACCGTGCGCGCACTGCGGCCTGCCGGTGTCGGCCCTGTTCAGCGATGAGCGGGCGCAGTTCTGTTGCACCGCCTGCGCGACGGCTTTCGTGATGCTGCAGACACACGGTCTTGGGGCGTATCACCACTTCGCGGAGCGACGAACCGCGCCGGTTGCGCCATCGAGGCGTGGGTTCGCCGACTTCGACCACGCCGCGTTCCACGCACGGTACGTACAGATCGCAGCGGACGGCACCGCACAGATCGAACTGGCGCTCGAGGGCGTGCACTGCGCCTCGTGTGTCTGGTTGATCGAGCGCGTTCCACTGCTGGTCCCCGGGACGATCAGCGCCGTGCTCGACGTTCGACAGTCGAGAGCGACGGTACGGTGGGATGCGGGCGCCACAACGCTCTCGACCATCGCCAGCACGCTCGATGCGCTGGGGTACACGCCGCATCCGTACCGCGGTGGCGAACAGGCGGCGCTGCGTCGTCGTGAGGATCGGGCGATGCTGGTCCGCATCGGCGTGGCTGGTGCGATTGCCACCAACGTCATGCTGGTCGCCTTCGCGCTCTACAGCGGTGAGCTGAACTCGATGGATCCCGCTACGATTTCGCTGTTCCGCTGGATCAGCTGCGGGCTCACGATTCCCGCACTGGTGTGGCCCGGACGTGTGTTCTTCGTGAGTGCGTTGGCGGCGCTGAGAGCGCGCCGGGTGCACATGGATGTGCCGATCGCGCTGGCGCTTGGCGCCGGCGCGGTGCGCGGCACGATCAACACCGTGACCGGCGTCGGCCCGATTTACTTCGATGGCGTCTGCGCACTGGTCTTCCTGTTGCTTGTGGGTCGGTTTCTTCAGGCGCGAGGACAGCGTGCCGCGCTCGACGCCACCGAACAGCTCTTCGCGCTGACACCGATGACGGCCCGACTGGTAAACGCCGACGGCGGCGAGCAGCACGTCCCCACTGATGCAGTGCCGGAGGGAGCGCTGATCGTCGTGCACGCCGGTGAGTCGGTACCCACCGACGGCACCGTGGTCGCCGGGCGGAGCGCGGTGAATCGCGCGATTCTCACCGGGGAGTCCAAGGAAGTCACTGTCGGCATCGATGATCGCGTGTATGCCGGTACCCTGAATTGCACGGCCGCGCTGCGAATCCGGGTGACTGCGTCTGGCGACGACAGCCGACTCGCACGAATACTGGCACAGGTGAGCGACAGCGCACGGCATCGCGCGCCGGTCGTGTTGCTCGCCGATCGACTCGCCGCGCGCGTCGTGGTTGGGGTGCTCGTGCTGGCCGTCGTCACGTACCTGCTCTGGGTGCAGCGCGCTCCGCAGTCGGCGTGGGACAACACGATCGCACTGCTGATCGTGACATGCCCGTGCGCACTGGCGTTGGCCACGCCGCTGGCGATGTCGGCAGCGGTCGGTCGCGCCGCGCGGGCCGGGATCTTCGTGAAAGGTGGCGAGGCGCTCGAATCGTTCAGCCGCCCCGGCTGGCTGGTGCTCGACAAGACCGGTACCCTGACGCGTGGCGAAACGACACTCGTCGCCTGGCGCGGTGACGAGTGGACGAAGCGACTGATTCTCGCACTGGAGGTGACGTCATCGCACCCGATCGCCGCCGGCTTCCAGCGCGCGTGGGGCGACATGGTGCCCGCCCCCGTTGCATCGGCAACACACACGATCGGCGGCGGCGTGGCTGGGACGGTTGAACCGCATCACGTTGTCGTTGGGTCGCCTCGATTCGTTCGGTCACTGCTGCCGAACGCTGTGATACCCGCATGGCCCGAGGCCGATGGCTACACGGCGGTGATCATCGCGGTGGATGGCGCGGTCGCAGCGCAGGCGGCGTTCGGTGATGCGATCCGCGAGGACGCTGCCGAGTCACTGGCTGCACTTCGACGGCGCGGGTGGCGCACGGTTCTGCTCTCCGGCGATACAGTCCAGTCATCGATGAGAGTTGGCATCGCACTCGGCTTTGCACCCGACGACATCATCGCCGATGCGAGCCCCGAGCAGAAGGCGGAGCACGTTCGCGCGCTGGTGAGCGCGTCGCGAGCCACTGCAACTCCGCCATGCGTTGCGATGGTTGGCGATGGTGTGAACGACACCGCTGCAATTGCGGCAGCCACCGTCGGCATCGGCGTCCACGGCGGCGCCGAAGCGTCGTTATCGACTGCCGATGTCGCGTTCACACGACCGGGCCTCGGTGCGCTGGTGGCGCTCGACGCCGGTGCGCAGGGCGTGATGCGGGTCATTCGGCGCAACATCGCATGGGCCTTCACCTACAACGCGATCGGTATCGTGCTGGCGATGACCGGGCACATTTCACCGCTCATCGCGGCGATCATGATGCCGGCGAGCTCACTGACGGTCGTGCTCGCAAGCTGGCTCGGTACATCGTTCCGCACGGAGGCGCGGTGAGTGTTCTGTATGTAGTGGTGCCGCTGGCGCTGGTGATCGTCGCGATCGCCCTCGCCGGCTACCTCTGGGCCGTCCGCTCCGGTCAGATGGATGATCTGGAGACGCCAGGAATCCGCGTGATCCTGGACGACGAGTAACGCTGAGCCCGCCAGGCCGACAGGAAAACATCTGGCGCAGGATCCGGCGCGAGCGGCCGATACTCGGATACATGCGTCTGCCCGCTTCGGCAAGTCTCTGTGCGCTCGCTGCGCTCCTGGTCGCGACCCCGGTCCCCGTCTGTGGGCAGGACCGCACCCCACTCGTCGCCGGTCGCGCCGAGTCGGACTGGCGCGACGATCTGCGCAATCCGCAGCCGGTGGTGCGTCAGGCGGCGCTGGAAGCGCTGGCGCAGTTTGCCGATGTGACCAGTGCGACGGTGATCTACCTCACACCCCTGATCGGCGATCCGGACGTCGCCGTTCGGCGCACCGCCATCCGGGCGATCGGCCACGGCGGCAAGGCGGCGCGAAAGGCCTCACCCGCCCTCTGGCGCGCATGGCACGACGACGATCCGCTCGTCAGCGCCGATGCGGGCATTGCGCTGGTGCAGATCAGCGACGACAACATCAGGCGCTTTCGGGAACGGTTGGTCCTCGGCGAGTCGCGTGATCGCGCCCGTGCCGCCGCGGCGCTCGCGAACGCCGGCGCCGCAGCACGCCACGCAATTCATGCACTGCGCGATCACGTCGGCGACGATGACCCTCGCGTCCGTGGCGCGACCCTGGCGGCCCTGGCGGCCCTCGATGAACGTCCGGGCTCGAAGACGGCGACGCTGGTCGGACGCAGTCTGGCACGCGAGATCTCCGAATCGCCCACCATCGATGGCGGCGATGGAATCCTGCGCGCCCGCGTCGCACTGTCGATTCTGCTCCGCGCCGGCCGCGCCGCAAGGGGGGCGCAACGGCCGCTCCAGCTCATTCTCTGGGACGGCCCCGCACCGCTCCGGCAGGGCGCCGCACAGGTGCTCGGCAAGATTCCCGGCGACGGCGATCGGGCTCTGTCTCAGGCCCTCGCCGCCGGTGAGCCGAGGGTGCGCGACGCGGCGCTGAGAGGGCTGCTGGCCGACCGCGAACGCCGGCGGCCGTTGTCGGCGGTGCTGGATACGCTCCGGCAGATCGAGCCCGGTGCCGACACCGCCCGGACCCGCGCACTCGTCGAAGCGATCGGCTACGTCGGCACGCGCAGCCGCACCGTGGACAAGGCGCTCGATCGTGTGCTGCTGCGCGCGCCACTGCTGGCGCCGACAGTCACTCTTGCGCGGCGCAGACTCACGATCGGATTCTGATGCCGGCGTGAGGCCGATGCGTGTGAGGGGCGGCTGACGGGGCTGACCGTTGCCGCACAGCGGCGAGCCGGGTACCATCGCGCATGCAAATTGATGAGCCAACCGATGCCCTCGCGCGATTTCGTGCGCAGGATCTGGACGCCGCGATGGCGGATGTGGCGCGAAAGCAAGGGCTGGTGACGCCGATGTTCGACGTCATCGCGCCACGGTACGACGCCTTTACGCGACTCTTCTCCTTTGGGATGGACGCCAGCTGGAAGCGTGACCTGATCGCCGCCACGACAATCCACGCACGAGCGGCGCGCACTGCACTGGACATCGCATGCGGCACCGGTGATCTCGGTATCGCGCTCGCGACCGCGCTGCCGGCGTTACGCGTGACGGGCGTCGATCCATCGGTTGAAATGCTGCGACTGGCAGGCACGCGCACGGGCACGGACGCCGAGCGGAGGGTGACCTACGCCGTCGGTGAGTTTGCCGCCCTGCCGTCCGAGACCGCATCGGTGGATGTGATCACTGCCGGATACGGCTTTCGCAACGCGCCCGATCTCGACGCCGCGATTCGCGAATGTGCGCGTGTGCTGCGCCCTGGTGGCACCCTCGGTTCGCTCGACTTCTTCCTGCCGACGAACGCGCTCTGGCGCGCACTCTTTCTCTGGTACCTGCGAATGGCAGGCAATCTGGTGGGCTGGTGGTGGCATCGCACGCCGGCGATCTACGGGTACATCGCACGATCCATCGATAGCTTTGTGACGTCAGACGAGTTCAGTGCGCGCCTGCGCGCGCACGGCTTTGTACTGATTGAATCGCGGCAGATGCTGCTGGGTGGTATCGGGCTTCACATTGCAAGACGCGAGGTTATGGCGTGACGACGTTCGTGCTCGGGGCGCATCGCCCACTGGGGTTGGCATGCGTACGACAGTCGCTTGCGGGCGGTGGTCGTGTACTGGCGGGGGTGCAGGCGCCGCATCGGGTGCCGCCGGCCCTCGGAGATCTGCGCGACGAGTATCCGACGCAACTCACCGTCGTGCCATGGACGGCCGGCGCCTGGCCCAGCGTCGGCCCTGTGGAACGTGTCGTCATCGCCGAACTGCCGATACCTCCGGCGCAGAGTGACGAGGCCGACGATCCGGCCAGCGATCTTCGCGCGCTGAACGCAGAACGTCTGCTCGCCGAGACGCCGCAGGTCCTCGATCCGACGCTCGCCGCACTCCAGTTCGTGACGTACATCCGCCCCGTACGCGTGTTGATCCAGGCGACGTGGCTCGGCGTGATCGGTGAAAAGATTCGCGGCGGCGGGTATGCACTGGGCGCTGCCTACGCCGCACAGCTGATGATGGCGCGGATCGCGGCGCTGGACCTGCAGCGCGCCGGCATCGCGGCGGTCGTCGGCAACGCGGGCCGGTACAAGGTCGACATCTCGGGCCCCGACTTCCACGCCGATATCGACGAGGTGGCGCGAGGGCTCCTCGCCATCCTCGACCGGTGCCAGGTCGCCGACGAGCCGGAGTTCCGCGATTGGCGGGGTGGCGTGCACCACTGGTGACCGCGGCGGCGCGGCGCTCGTCGATATCAGCGGTCGTCTGACGCCGGCACTGTCCGGCCAGTCAACCTGCGACGCGGCGCTGCCGATCCTTCCTCAGATGGACCGCTCTCGTCGATCGCGCGCGCTGCAATGACCATTCCCCCAATCACGAGTGGCGGCGTTGGTTCGTCGCCGTTCCGCGTGCCGGCACTCACGGCGCCGGTCAGCACGGGCGTTCCGCCAGTCGTCGGCGACGATGATGCGATTCAACCGCAGCGCCCACAAGCCACATCGCCTGACCGTGCGCAACGCGACGACGCGCCGATCACCCTTGCCGGACGACTCGATCAGGGCGACACCCTTCCCGATACGACCGAGCTCGCGCTCGCGCTCGAATCGGCCACGCGCGCCATGCAAAACGGGCGCGCCGATCAGGTCTTGTCGGCGCTGGATGCAGTATGGTCCGATCAACTCGCTGCTGATTCACCCTGGTATCTGCGCACAGCAGCGCTGCAGCTGCTCGGACGCATGGGCGACGCTGAACAGGTCATGCGTGACGCAATCACCCGTCTGCCGCGGTCGGCTGCCCTGCTCTACCTGCTCGGGGTGCACACCGCGCACCGCGGCCAGACCGAGGCCGCACGCCTGGCGAACGATCATGCTCTGGCGCTGCATCCCACCGAACCGTTGCTCTGGCTTCAACGGGCGGCGCTGACACGTGCCGACATGCCCGGAACGGCGGACGCCATCCTCGACAACGTCCTTGCGATGGAGCCCCACTTTCCGGCGGCGCACTGGCTCACGACGCTGCTGCGCCTCGGCGATGCGAGCCGCGCGGAACGCGGAGATCCGGATTCCAGGACATTGTCCCGCCGCACGCCCGCCTGGTCGGCCGGAATCGATGACGGAATGGGAGACGCTACGGTGCAAACGCCGACAATCTCGCTGCTGGAAACCGCAGTACGATACGGTTTGACGCTGCTTCAATCGCCAACACAGAGTGCCCGCACCGCCACCAGTGCTGCAGCGGTGCCCGACAGTGCCGTGGCCGCGACCGCGTTGATCACAAAGGCAGCGCCACACGATGCGCTGCCGCCAGCCGCACTCGGTTGGGAGCCTGTCGTCGTCGGTGTGTGTATCGTCGCGTTCGTGCTGGTGCCCGCGCTTCGTGTTCCGGCGCTGATCATCGGCGGCGCGGCGGCGTTGATGCTGGCGTCTCGCCGACTCGTCTGACGGCGCAAGCGACGTGGTTCCCGTCGGCGAAATCCGTCACCCGCCTGTCGCTACGGTACTCCGGCGACCCTACACTAGCGCTCCGGATTCAGCCGGTCCGCCACAACCTTGATGTGTGCCCGCTGAAGGTGATACAGCCCCGCACCGTACGTCGCTGCACCCAGTGACAGCGCGAAGCGAATGACGCTCGCGCCTTCAAAACCAAACACGCTCCGCGACATCTCCACGGTGAGCAGGGTCAGGCTCACCCAGAAGAGCACCCGTGAACTCGACTTCCGAAAGGACGCCTCGGATCGACCATTGAATTCAGCGATCATGTATCCGAGGATCGTGGCGGCGATGCCCGTTTCGATGATGGGCAGCACGAGCGCCAGACCGGCGTCCGTTGTTGGAACTCCGATGCTGATCAACGGCAGCGTGCGAAAGGATTGCCCCGGCCAGACGGCAGCGCCGATGACGTACACCACCATCAACGGCGACGCGGCCAACAGGGCGGGCGTTTCGAAGCGACGCTCGAGAAACTGCGGCGCGGACCATCGTCCACGCCACGCAGCGCTGACCGTGATCAGCGCCACGGCGCCCAGTGAAATGAGCCAATCGACGCGCGCGGCGGGGAGCATTCCCATTGCACCCCACGTGCAGGCCACGGCCGACACTGCCCACCACGGTCGGTCGGGGGTAAAGGCACGCGTCGCCCGGGCGATCGAACCGAGGATCGACGCGCCCATCAATCCAACGCACACCGTAAGGCCGAGCCGAGGCGCGTCACCAACCGCCGCCGCGCCGCTCGCCCACATCAACGGCAGCAGCAGATAAACCAACCCCATCAACGGCAACTGCAGGAGCAGCGAGTGATGGGCGTTGGCCGATGTCTGCGCGCCGCCGTGCAACCGCAGGTTCAGCCATCCACCGATCACCGAACCGACCACCGCCGACAGCACGTGCCACGGTGACGCACTGCAGGCCGGCTCGAACAGCTGCACTGCCTCGAGCAGCAGCGCCAGAAGCCCCGCCGAGAGGGCGACGACGACAAGTTGCCGGCCAAACTCCGACGTCCGTGCGCGATGCGTCAGAAATCCGTATGGCACGAACATGGCAACGACGGCGAGAGCGCTCACAGGCGACAGCGCCCAGTCCACTCTGATCGTCGCCGGCCACTCGAACTCGAACGGCAGCAGCATGAGCGCTGAAATCAGCACGACGAGATAGCTCAGCAGTGCCCGTGACAGTTGGGCCCCGCTGTCGAGTGGAACGGATCGAGCCTGCCCGCGCCGAGCGGCGTGGACCTCCTGTGCGACCGAAGAAGACATGCTGAGCAGGGTCGGCGCGCCAGATGATTACTTGAGGGGCGCCGTCCTCGTTGACGCCGCGCCGCTGTTCCCAGCGCCAACCCGCCCACATCTTTCGCCCATGACGAACGAGAATGTGGTGCTCAGAAGCGCCAGGGAAGCTGACGTGCCGACGATTCTGGAGCTGATTCAGGCACTGTCCGAGTACGAGCGAATGGAAAGTGACTGTGTGGCGACCGAGGATCGGCTGCGCGCCACGCTCTTTGGCCCTGTCAGACACGCCGAGGTGCTGCTCGCCGAGGAGACCGACGGCACAGTGGTCGGTTTTGCGCTGTTCTGTGGAAACTATTCCACCTTTCTGGCCCAGCCCGGCATCTGGCTGGAAGACCTCTTCGTGCGCCCCGCGTATCGCGGCGCCGGAATCGGGAAGCAGCTCCTTGCGCGACTCGCGCAGCTGGCGGTGGGGCGTGGGTGTGGGCGCGTCGAATGGGCGGTGCTTGACTGGAACGCGCCGTCGATCGCGTTCTACGAATCGCTGGGCGCGCGCGGCATGACCGAATGGACCACGTTTCGCCTCACTGGCGATGCCATGAAGACCCTTGCCGGGGCGAGTGAATGAGTCCGATCGTCAAGGATCGCGTGGCGTTGCCCCCCGCACTGCCGGCCAGCGAGCGCGATGTGGCGGAAATCGTGGCGCTGAACAACCAGTTCTCCGCCGACGGTCTCACGTTGCCACGCACCGAGGGGTTTGTCGCGCTGCATCTGAGCGACTACCGGGTGGTCCGCGGACCCGATGGCGCACTGTGGGGTCAGGTCGCCCTCGACGAATACTCGCCATCGCTCTGCGAACTGGTGTCGCTGGCGGTGGCGCCGGCGGCCCAGGGCATGGGGCTGGGGAAACATCTGATCGCGGCCGCGGTGGATCTCGCGAATCGACGAGGCTATCCGCAGCTCTTCGCCGTCTCACTGGCGGATACGCTCTTTCTGCGCGCCGGATTCATGCAATCATCCATCGATCAGTACCCGGAGAAGGTCTGGCGCTACCGGGCGATCTCGCGATCGGAGCTCTCCATCGGCAAGAAGTTTCTGTTCGTTCGCAATCTCCCGCCTGCATCCGCGCGCAAGCCCGGCAAGACGCGGTCGAGAAAACCGGGTCTGCGTGGCACACCGCGAAAGTGAGCTCTTGACAGTGTAGAGCAGCGCCGGTAGCGTCACAGCACAACCGTCCACGTGGTGATTTGCCGCCGTATTGCAGCCACGCTAAACAACTCGCTAAAATGGACGCGCCTGGCGGCCTTCGTTCGCTCAGGCGCGCTGTGTTCATGCCCTCGTCAACTGCTGTTCCCCTCGCTGCGCAGTCCATCGGGCCCTTCACGTTTGAAGATGGCACCACGGTTGCAGACGCGGCCTTTACATACGGAATCGTATCGCCCCCCGGCGTGAGTCGCGGTGTGGTGATCGTCTGCCCCTCGCTGACGGCGACGCCATCCATCCTCCACGACTGGTGGACGGACGTTGGACCGGCGCTCTCGAACGCGCACTACACGACGCTCTACCCACACGCGTTCGATATCCGGACGATCGCGACGCTCTCACGCGAGAGGCCGCCGGGCATTCGAGATCTCGCGCGCGGCATCATGGCCCTGACGCAGTCACTCGGCCTCGCTCCGCCAACGTTCGCCACCGGCGGGTCGATGGGGGGAATGCTGGCACTCGAGGTTGCCATCGTTTCCGGAGCGCCGACACACGCGCTGGTTGTTGCAGCCCCCGCCGTACAAACCGCATGGGCGCGCGGGTGGAACATGATCCAGCTCAGCGCCATCGAGCAGCAGGGCGGCACCGCAGGGCTGATGCTCGCGCGCGCCGTCGGCATGATGACCTACCGCACCGAGGCGGAGTTCGAGGCGCGGTTCGCAAGCGATGCCACGTCGGACGGTCGCACGATCGTTGGCTACCTCACGCACCACGGCCAACGGCTCGTCGAACGGTTCGATGCCGCCGAATACGAACGACGGGTGCGCGCGATGGACACGCACGACGTCGGGCGCGGACGCGGCGGATGGCGCGAAGCGCTGTCGGCGAACGCGTCACGCATTCGTGCGGTGGGCATCCACGGCGATTCACTCTACAGCGCCGAGAGCGTCGTGGCGTGGGCATCGACGGTGGGTGCGGTCGTGACCACCATGCAGTCAATTCATGGTCACGACGCATTCCTCCTCGAACGGGAGCAGATGCGCGCCGCGATGCACGCCGCATTCACCCACGCCGTCAGCGTAACCGCGATCGGTGCTCCGTGACTTCGCGGCGGACTGTGTTGCTCACGGCGCGAGTTCAGCCGACGGTGCAGGAGCGGTGAGTGATTTGGGAAGGGTCGACGAGAGTGTGGCCCACCCGTTCCGGAATGGAAACCGTGCGACGATGCCGTCGATGACCAGCGGGTTACGCCCCCGATCGTAGCGCAGAAGCAGCCCCGCCGGATTGGCGAGCAACCAGGCCGGCGCCTCCGTCGCGGAGACAACCTCGATGCGTATGCCGGAGAGCCTGGCCGGGTAGTGGTACTCGCCGTTGTAGGTCCCGACCATGGCAATCGGATGGCCAGCCGCCAGCGCAGCCTTCACGGCCACCGCCATGCGTGAGGTATCGTACGGGATCGTTGCGGCGCGGACCGCAGCGAGTTGCAACGCGCAGAGCAACACGGCAGTGGTCACGGCCAACGAATGCACCGCGGCGTTGCGTGTGATGCGTCCACGTTGCCAGATGATCAGCATCACGGCCAGCACGAGCGTCAGCGCAGCCCAACCCCATGCGATTGGCGGGTGTGGCCACCACAGCGTTCGCGCTGCAAGGCGAGTCGTCGTGGCAGCGACCAGCACCACGCCGGCGAGGATCGCCGTCACGCCCGCGACGAGCCACGGGCGCCGGAGCGGCGCCGCCTCACGTGAACTCAGACCGCGAGCCACCAGCAGGGCGCAGGCCGGCGCCAGCGGCAACAGATAGTGGGCCTGCTTGCCACTGATCAGTGAAAACGCGGCGAGACCGGCCCCCACCGATACGACGCAGAAGCGCACACCGGCATCCCGCGGTGCGGCGCGAAGCGCCCCGATCGCGCGCCACGTTTCAGGCCACACGAACCATGGGAAAAACAGCGCGGGGAGGATCGGCAGGTACCACCAGATCGACCGCGCGTGCGAAAAGCTCTGCGTCATTCGGCCCGCCGTCTGGCCAAAAAAGATCGCCTGCTGGTACTCCGCCCCGCCGGCCATCCCCGCCGGAACAGCCCACAGCAGCGCTCCCACCGCGCCCAGCGCAACGGCACCCAGCGTCGCAGCGTACCAGCTCCGCCATCGACGATCATCGCGCGGCGTCGCCCACCACGGCGCCAGGAGCGCCGCCGGCAACACGTGCACGAGTATCACCGGACCCTTCGCCAACACACCGAGGGTGATGGCCAGACCCAACAGGAAAACGCCACGTGCGCGGCCGCGTTCAACAGCGTCGAAGATTCCGACAAGGCCGAGCAGCGCGCTGCACGCCAGCAGCGTGTCGAACATGAACAGTGAGCCGAACGCGGCCCACACCAGCGCACTGCCGGTGATCAGCGGCGCCCATTTGCGGCTCCGCGTGTCGCCCGGCCACATCGTGCGCGCCAGCGCAGCCACCCCACTCAGTGCAAGTATTCCGGCCAACGGCGCCACCAGGCGTGCCCACAACGTGCTCACTCCAAACAGCTTCCAGCCGCCCAGCACCAACCAGAAAAGCAGCGGCGGCTTGTGGCTGTACGGCGCCCCGTTCAAATATGGAACCAGCCACTCGTGGCGCTCGAACATCTCCAGCGCGACAGCGGCGTATCGCGTCTCGTCGATCGCCAGCAACGGACGCGTCGCGACGCCGACGGCAGTCACAATCGCCGCCAGGCCGGTGGCAACCAGCACCCCTCCGCCCCGTGGCTCTGACGATTCGTACACCGTCACGTCGCAGCGCTCAACTGTCGGTGGTGGTCGCCGACGGCGTGACACTCGACGGGTCAGAAGTACCACGACGACCGCGGATGATCAGCATCAGATTGCGAACGTAGACGAGCAGACCAACGCCCTGCCCGACAATGAACACCGTGTCACGTCGATGGATTGCGTACGACAGCAAGATCACACCACCTGCCAGACTGAAGTACCAGAAGGCCACCGGGGTGACGCTGGTGCGACGTCGTTCACTCACGATCCATTGAATCAGGAAGCGCGCCGAGAAAAGCGACTGCCCCAGCAATCCGATCGCAAGCCACGCCGTTGAACGATCCATCAAACCCCCTCCTCACGCCGCGCATTCCGATGCTCGGTGACGCGCGGCCGGCGAATGCGACGCGACAGCCAGATCACACCCACCAGATCGACGATGCCGGTCCAGAGACGATTCGTGACGCCGTAGTGCGATTTCCCGCTGGTGCGCGGGCGATGTCGCACTGCAATCGACACGACCTCGCCTCCTTCACGCCGCACCAGTGCAGGGAGAAAGCGATGCATGTGATCGAAGTCGGGGAGCAGCAGATACAGCTCCCGTGAAAAAATCTTCAGGCCACAGGCGGAGTCTGGAGTCGCATCGCCGAGCAGGCGCGAGCGCACGGCGTTTGCAATCCGTGACTGCACACGCGTGAAACGCGCGTCGTGACGCTGCTGCCGCCACCCGGCGATGAGCACCCGGTCATTGCCGCAGCGCGCCGCCAGCGCACAGGCCTGCGTGAGCAGCATCGGAATATCGGCCGGGTCGTTCTGGCCATCACCGTCCAGGGTGGCGATCCAGTGACCACGGGCGTGCTGAACGCCCGAGCGGATCGCGGCACTCTGCCCTGCCGGCACGTCGTGCCGCACGACACGCAGCTCGGCCACCTCGCGCTGGATCAGTTCGAGCGCTTCGGCCGTGCCATCGTCGCTGCCGTCATCGACGTACACGATCTCGTACCGAACAACGCCACACAGCGCGTTCACGATCTCGCGCACGAGTGACGCCACGTTGGCTCGCTCGTTGAGCACCGGCACCACAACCGTCAGCTCACACGACCGCGGCGAGACGCTTGCCGGAGCGTGCGCCCGGGTTGATGACAACGATGCTGGAATCGGCGGTTGCATGCGCGACAGGTGAGACGGAACAGGCAGAGGACGGGGTGCGCGAAGAGTGGGGCCACCTGCCATACGACAGGCAGGCGAGCTGCATGTATACTACCCCGTCCCGCCGCACAACTGTGCGCACCCATGCCGCTCACGATGTTTCGCTGCGGTAGACCGATCACCCTCGCCCATCCGTCCACTCCGATGATTCCACAGCGGGTCCTGCGCGAGGTCTGCAAGGGCTTTGGCCTCCGACACGGGCGCGAACAGGTCTTGAGCCGGCGATTCGGCAAAGTCTGTCTGTCGCTCACCGGCCACGACGGTTTACGAACGCAGCTCCGGCTCGTTCCCGCCTCGGCCAATACCGCTGCCAGTCACGTTGCCAGACTCACGGCCGAAACGGGCTGGGTGGAGCATCTCGCCCGCCGACACCGGCTTGCCGTGCCACAGCCACTGCGGTGGTCTGACGGCGGGTTCGTCTCCCCGCCGCTGACTGCGTCACACGGCGTGCAGTGGCTCGCGATTGCGGGAAGCTGGGTACGCGGACGGCATCTGAATCGCGGCCTCCGTGCATGTGACATGCAGCGGGCCGGAGCGCTCCTGGCCCAACTGCACAACGCCAATGCCGACGTCCCCAACGGCATCGTGGATGCACGTCCGATCTGGGGAATCCCGCGCCTGTTCGAGATCGCGACCACGTTGCGCGATCTGATCGGCGCCGCCGCTCCACTCCCCAGCGGAGTGTCACCTTCACTCGCGGACGCGCTGCGCAGCACGCACACCGCGCTGCACACGGCGAGTGGTGCGCTGCCGACAGGTGCGGCGCACATCGGTCTGATTCACACCGACGCACACTGGCAGAACCTGCGGTTCTCGCGCCAGCACGTTGGCATCGTGGACTTTGAAGATGTTGCGACCGGCCGATTCATGCTCGACATCGCCTGCGTCTGGGGCAAGGTCGCCGCGCGACGTGACAGCCACGCCCTGCTCGATGCGCTGCTCGCGGGGTACGATCGCGGGCGACCGCTCACCGACGGCTACGCGCGCGATCTGCGCGTGATGTCGGCGTTCCGGTACTTCGACTACGCCGGCTGGGTTCTCAGCTGGCCGCGTATCGACTCCCAGGCGTGGGGGCCGGCGTTTCTCGCTGAGGCGCCCGACCGCATGCGCGCCCTGCTGGAGCGATAGCGCCGTCGCCGGGCGCAGCATCGGTGTCAGCATGCGCGTGTCAGGCGAGCTGCGGCACGACCCGCTACGGCGCGACCTGCTACGGCACGACCTGCTACGGCACGACCTGCTACGGCACGACCTGCTACGGCACGACCTGCTACGGCACGAACAGCTCCGCCCCACCCGCTGGCGTGAACGGGTATTTCGGCTCGAAGTGCTTCCAGAGAAGCGCGCTCACCGCACGGTGCAGCACCCACCCTTCGTTGTCGTTCGTATACCGTTCGTCGATCTGATTCTTTGTGATCACGGCAAATACGTAGTCGCCACCCGGCGCGTTCACCAGCACGACCTCCGAGCGCGACCGGTCCACCGAGCCCTGCTTGCTCGCCGCCTGAACCCATGCGGGAATCTGACTCAGCGCCTCACCGTTCCAGTAGATGCGTGTGAGTGTGCGGTACATCGCGTTGCTCGCTGCGCTGCTGACGGCCGCACCGCCCCGAATGCGCACCAGCAGCTCGGCCATCTCTCGCGGCGTCGTCTGTCCCCATCCGTAATGCTTGCGCGCCTCTTCGCGCCCGGCGGTGCGCGAGTTGACGCGCGTGCTGTCAAAGCCGTTTGCCGCCAGCCAGGCGTTGATCGCGGCGCCACCGACCAGGCCCTGGAGCCACAGGCTGGCGGCGTTGTCGCTGGTCGTGATCGAGAGGAGCTGAATCATCGGCAGCGCCAGCCGTGTCGAGTCGCGCAGATGGTTGAAGAGATCGTCTTCGCCAGTGTACCGCAGACTGTCGCGCCACATGAGGGTGTCGCTGTAGTGCAGCTGGCCTCGCGCCACCGCATCGTGGATCCCGATCATGATCGGCACCTTCACCATCGACGCCGTGGGATAGGCTTCATCAGCACGAATGGCGACGCCGCGACCAGTGCGCAAATGTCGCACATAGATGCCCACATCCCCTCGCACGCCCGCAGCGAGGGCGCGCAACTCACGCTCGAGCGTCGCGTCGGGTCTGAGCGTCGGCCACGCCGCCGACTCCACCTGCGCACACGCCGTATGCGCGGCCAGCGTCAGCGCGAGCGGTACGAACATCAGGCACATCAGGCGCATTGGGATCGTTTTCAGCACTTGAAGAATCTGGCGCATCATCGCGGTGACGACCGCGGGATGACCAGCAGCGACATCGTATCCACCGCCGTCAGCGGGATGGTGTCGATTCGCAGCGGCGTTCGTTTATCGCCGAACGTCACCGGTGTGTCACCGTCCCCAAAGCTCGAGACGATCACGCGCGCGCCCTCGATGTGACCGAGGGCGTTGGTGGCCCGAAACACCTGCCCCCGCTGCGGGTCGACCACCGTGACGTGCACGCTTCCTGCCCCGCCGTCGCGCATGTGCACGAGCAGCGCCGATGTGGCGCCTGCGGACACCAGCTCCACGCGCACTATCGCGAAGTAATCGGCGACGACCACCCGCCGATTCCCGCTGGTGAGATCGACGGCCGTCAGTGACTGCCCTTCGTTCTCGTACCCGCCGGCACCATCCAGACCGGACACCGCCACCAGACCGGACTTCGCGAACGCCCACGCCCGAACTGCGCTGTCGCTGACGATGACGGAATCCCCGCCGATGAGAGTGACGACGGCACGTCCCGTACCAAAGGTGGTGGTGTCTCGTCGCACTGCGATGCCCTGCACCAGCGCACCGGGTCGCGGCGGCAACGCCACCAGCTGGCGCGGCAACACGGGCACCGCCGGCGGGCGCTGCGCGCTCATCGAGTCGACGGGCCTGGCGGCGGGTGTGGCATCCGGCGTGCCGGTCGAGCAGCCCGCCAGCGTCAGCGTCACGGAAAGCGACGCCGTCAGCGCGATCCGCGCGGCGTGCGTTGGAGAGGTGAGAAGCGCGATCATCGTCAGGGCGTGAGGGGCGAATGCTGTGCCGGTCGACCGTCGAACCGCGCGCCGATTGACAGATGCCGGTGACCTGCGTGCAGATTAGTGTATTCCCGTATTCGGAGGCAGGACCGTGAAGGACAATCAGCTCCAGAAGCTGCTCAAGAAAACGCAGGCGCAGGCCACTGCAAAGGCGGCCAAGCCGCGTCCCTCGTTCGACCCAACGTTAGAAGCGACCAAGAAGCCCGGCGCGGATGAGTCGACGGGTGAGGCAGAGGAGATCTTCAAGGAGATGAAGCGGCGGGAGTTCTAGCGAGAGGAGTTCCTCTCGTCGCGCGGTCTGTCATCTGTACACTGGGTTGATCTGGCTCTGGTACCGGTCGATACCTCAGCTGGAGATGCTTTCCTCTTCGTACACTCCACGGCTCGACCGCGGCTCCGTCGTCACCCTCAGCCGCGTTCGCCTGGGCTGTCTGGCGGTGTTTCTCGTGATCAGCGTCGCCGCCAGCGCCGCTGATCTTGGGCTGCCGCCGCTCGCCAGTGCCATTGTCGGTCTGAGCCTCGCGCTCTCGCTCCTGCAACATCGCGTCTACACGAGCCTGCGCCCGCCGCGACAGCTCGACGCCCTGGTGTTTGCGTCACTCTGCTGGGACGCGCTGAGCATGGCGGTCCTGGTGGGGTGTACCGGCGGAAGCTGGTGGTGCGGGACGGTGTTCTACGCGATCCTCGCGGTCGCCACGACGCTGGTGCTTCCTCGGCGCCGCATCGCATTCGTCGCCGTGCTCAGTGCAATCTCGCTCAGCAGCGTTCTTGCGTTGCAGGTGACGGGGGTGCTTCCAAGCAGCGAGTTCCTCGGCGCCCCGTCGATGCGCGGCGCGTGGGCTGCAAGCGTACTTACCGTACTCACGGTTGCCCTGACGGCCACCGCGATCGGCTGGACCCAGCACAACGTGACCACGATGCTGCGTCAACGCGCCCTCCGGTATCGCGCGTTGCTCGATGCCGCCTCCGATCTGTTCGTCGTGATGACGCACACGGGGACAGTGGCCAATGTGAACCGCGCGACGCTGGCGTTTGCGCACTGCGAGCGCGATGAGATGGTCCGCGACGGGATCGGTCGGCTGCTGGTGCCGGACGACGTCGCGTTCTTTCAGAATCGTGTCACGCGCGCACTGTCCGGAGAAACGCAATCGATGATGCTGAGGGCACGTGCCTTCCACGGCGTACGATGGCTCTCGTGCACGCTGTCGCCGATGGTTCCCGGTCTGCGCACCTCCAACCTCCTCGCCGTGTGCCGCGACGTGACCGATGATCGGCTGGCAGCCGATACCGTGCGCAACAGCGAAGCGCGACTCCGTGCAGTGTTCAATCAGGCGGGGATAGCGATCGCGCTTCTGGACCTCGACGGCTACTTCCTCGAGATCAACCCAGCTGTCGAACGGCTGCTGGGCTACGATGGCGTAGGGTTGATCGGGCGTCGCTGGAATACGTTCTCCCCGCCGGAGGACCTCGACGGCACCGACACCATGATCGACGAGCTGCGCGCGCATCGGCGCGAGAATGTCACCGTGGAGCAGCGTTTCGTTCGAAACGATGGCCGTGTGCTCTGGACGACGCTGACCATTTCACGCGTCGACAACCCGACCGGGCCGGCCGGACTGATCGCGATGCTGCAGGACGTCACGGAACGGCGCGTGCTCGAGGCGCAGCTCACCTGGCAGGCGTATCACGATCCGCTCACGAACCTGGCCAATCGTGCACTCTTCCGGGAGCGCGTGAATCGTGCACTGGAGCAGCGTGGAGACGCGATCGGGAGCGTTGCGGTCCTCTTCCTCGATCTCGACAACTTCAAGACCATCAACGACTCGATGGGCCACGCCGCCGGCGATCAGCTTCTCTTTGAAGTCGGGCGCCGTCTGCTGAACGCGACCCGTGGCTGTGACACCGTCGCGCGCCTGGGCGGCGATGAGTTCGCCATTCTGATCGACAATGTGCGCGAAGCAAGTGACTGCCTTCGCGTCTCCGAGCGTATCCTGCACTCGATGGAAGCGACCGTCCATCTTGACGGCACCGATGTGACGGTCGGCACCAGCATTGGAATCGTTCGCGATGCCGGCGGCGAATCGGCAGACGACATTCTGCGAAATGCCGACGTGGCCATGTATAACGCGAAGCAGCAGGGCAAGGGCCGGCACTCACTCTTCGAACGTGGCATGCACGACAAGGCCGTCGAGCGGCTACATCTCCAGAACGACCTGCGCGACGCGATCGACAGCAGCGAGATCACGCTCTGCTACCAACCGATCGTCACCCTCGAGGACAGTGTGCCGCGGGGCTTTGAAGCGCTCGCGCGCTGGACTCATCCCGAGTTTGGCGTGGTGCCGCCGGCGACCTTCATTCCACTCGCCGAGGAGACAGGAATCATCGTGCACCTCGGCCGCCACATTCTGCGGCGGGCGTGCGACGACGCAGTGTCGTGGAACCTGCTGCCGGACCTGCCACATCCAATCGGCGTATCGGTGAATATCTCCGGCCGCCAGCTCGAGGATACGACGGTCGTGGAGCACGTCCGCGAGGCGCTCGAGCTCAGCGGCCTCTCACCGTCGCGACTGACGCTCGAGATCACGGAGAGCGCGCTCGTTCACAACTCCGGGACGATGCGGGAACGACTGTGCGAGCTCAAGGACCTGGGCGTCTCCCTCGCGATCGATGACTTCGGCACCGGCTACAGTTCGCTGAGCTACATCCAGCAATTTCCGGTCGACGTGTTGAAGATCGATCGCAGCTTTGTGGAGGGGCTGGGGCGTTCCAACGGCACCGATGCGGCGCTCGCGCGCACGATCATAGCGCTCGGCGCATCGCTGCAGCTCCGCACCGTCGCTGAGGGGGTGGAGGTGGAGGCGCAGCGAGCCATCCTTCGCGAGCTGGGGTGCGAATTCGGCCAGGGCTATCTCTACGCGCGTCCGATGGTCCCCGAGGCAGTACACGGGTGGCTCGCGGAGAGGCTGGGTCTGGCGCCACCGGACACCCGCCCGCGCGAACCCGTGCAGCGGCCGCCGAGCATCCGTCCGCGGAGTCAGGCGGCCGCTTCGGAGCCGGCAACGGCGTAGCACTTCGCGCGCTACACTTTGCGCTTCACTCCCGCCTTCTTTGCCGTTGCGAGTCTGGTCCGCCCATTCCTGGCCTTGGCCGCCAGCTCGGCGATCGTCTGCTCATCCAGCAGCGTCACCATCTTCTCTCGCAGCGCCATCCAGCGATCGTGAATGGGGCACGCGACGTGATCGTTGCACTTGTTCAGCCCGAGCAGACAGCCACTGAACGGATCGTTGCCGTCAGCGAGCGTTGCCACTTCCCGCACCGGCGCTTCGAGCGCGCGCTTCCTGATCCGGTAGCCGCCCCCGCGACCCTTGGCACTCTCGAGGTATCCAAGCTGCGCGAACCGCTTCAGCACCTTCGCGAGGTACGGCCCGGGAACGTCGAGATGCGCGGCGACGTCCCGATTCAGCCGGAACACGTCTGGAGTGTGTGCGAGATGAATCAGCGCCTGCAGCGCATACTCTTGCGTCTTGTTGAACTGCATGGAGCCTCGGGCGCGGAAGAGTGATACGTGATCCGTGAGCGTCGCACCGCGCAGAAAGGGACTGATCTCTCTGCGCGCCCAATGCGGGATGCACTGGATCAAGACAAGCGCATTACCATCAATTGCGCGTCAAAAGACTGGTGGGATCGCGCAGTACCAGCGACTGACAGAGGATATACGGGCCCATTGAGCATTCATTCTCACCGACTGGGTAACATATCATCACAAAACGCATGCGGAAGGCCTGCCGCAAACCCCTGGCCCCGTTGTTGGAAAGAGTTAGTACCCGCAGTCCGATGCGCCGAGGTCGGGGCTCACCAAAAAATAAGCAACTCGTTACACTCACCGTCAGTTCGCGTCGTTCCATTGCGCTTGCAGACATCTGAGCGGCAGGAAAAGCTCAAGTCGGTACGACAGGCAGCGTGACATTTGCGGGGAAACTCCGGATCTCTCGGGCTGAGTGTCCGCAGATCGGCTCCGCCACGTAACGACGAAGGGCCGCCGACTGGCAGTGCGTCCGCCAGACCAGCGACCCCTG